>Ga0194038_1000078_pt1 | contig 39276 bp, 35 predicted proteins | sample JunL226m_MetaG_FD_148630 | JGI IMG/M metagenome (GOLD analysis project Ga0194038, IMG submission 148630) | Anoxic zone freshwater microbial communities from boreal shield lake in IISD Experimental Lakes Area, Ontario, Canada - Jun2016-L227-6m | ecosystem: Environmental > Aquatic > Freshwater >... | reverse complement strand
TGGCATGGACCGAACAGCGCCTGCAGGAGTTGGGCGGCCGCACTTCGCTGCTCAATCCGCTGTGGTACGCCGGTGCCTTTGGCCTGGGCCTGCTGGCCGGGCGCATGGGCGACAAAGCCAGCCTGGGCTTTGTAGCGGAAACCGAAATACAGGTCGGCGCGCACCTGCAAAGCCACCTGGCCCTGCTGCCCGAGGGCGACCACGCCTCGCGCGCCATCGTGGCGCAGATGCACGACGACGAGTTGCGCCACGCCACCGACGCCCAGGACGCAGGTGCCCTGGACCTGCCACAACCCGTCAAGGAACTGATGCGCGCCGCCGCCAAGGTGATGACCACGGTGGCGCACCACGTTTGACTACCTAATGGGCGACAGTACCGTCGGTCGTTACAACCCATCTCCCGCTCATTGCGAGCCTTCTGTTTCGTGGTCGAAACTGCAAATGGACCATGAACCGAGGTGTCGTCACTGCGAGCGAAGCGCGGCAGTCCATCTCTTTTGGTATTCCTGCGTGGATCGCCACGGCCTGACGGCCTCGCGATGACGATGGTGATGGTGCGGTTCACGGAGAGCCCCAGTTTGGGGTGGGCGAGACCGCTTATGGGCCGTGAACCGTGGCTTCGTCACTGCGAGCGAAGCGCGGCAGTCCATGCAGTCCGAAAGGCATGGATTGCTTCACTTCGTTCGCAATGACAGCCTCGTCGCGAGGCCCATCCCTCACTTCGCGAGGCCCCTTCTTCAATTTGTCATCGCGAGGCCGTCAGGCCGTGGCGATCCATAATTTCGTGCCTGCATGGATCGCCACGCTTCGCTCGCGATGACGCGGGGATGCGGCCTCGCAATGACGCGGGAGTGCAGCCTCGCGACGAAGTGAAGAGGCCCCGACTATGTCTATGTCGAAGGCAACGGCTAACCGACGAACCTTTCGAAGTCTGGCATTAGATGGAGCGCAACGCGCTGCGCAGTTCCTGAGCGCCTTGTAAATCCCCTCAGCCTTCCACCAAGTCAAACCCGGTAGTTATCGCCGCCGTCTTGCCGAGCATGACGCTGGCCGAGCAGTATTTGTCGTGGCTCATGGCGATGGCGCGCTCCACGGCGGCTGGGGGAATGCCCTTGCCGGTCACCGTGAACTGCATGTGGATGCTGGTAAACACCTTGGGATCGGTCTGCGCGCGCTCGGCCGTGAGCTTGACGGTGCAGCCCTGCACCGCGTGGCGGCCGCGCTTGAGGATCAGCACCACGTCGTAGGCGGTGCAGCCACCCGTGCCCGCCAGCAGCAGCTCCAGCGGGCGCGGTGCCAGGTTCTGGCCGCCGTTTTCGGGCTTGGCGGGGTCAGGCGCACCATCCATCGTCAGGGTGTGACCGCTGCCGGTTTCGGCCACAAAACCCATGCCCGAGCGCGTGCCCAAAGCCCCGGTCCAGTTGACTGTGCATTCCATCGTTGTGCTCCTTGGCGCTGTGCGCCATGCATGTTTAAGCCAAGGCGGCGATTATCATCGCTCCTCACCGCGCCGCCGCTATGCCCACCAAAAAGCTCCAACCCGCCGACTACCTGAAGAAGATTTTGACGGCCCGCGTCTATGACGTGGCCCACGAGTCGCCGCTGGAACCTGCTCGCGCCCTGAGCCGGCGCCTGCACAACAGCGTGCTGCTCAAGCGCGAAGACCAGCAGCCCGTGCACAGCTTCAAGCTGCGCGGTGCCTATAACAAGATGGCGCAGCTCACGCCGGCACAACTTGACAGCGGCGTGATCTGCGCCTCGGCGGGCAACCACGCCCAGGGTGTGGCCTTGAGCGCGCGCAAGCTCGGCAGCCGCGCCGTGGTCGTCATGCCCACCACCACGCCGCAGCTCAAGGTCGATGCCGTGCGCGGCTTCGGCGGCGAGGTGGTGCTGTTTGGCGAGAGTTATTCCGACGCCTACGCCCACGCGCTGGCTTTGCAGGCCCAGCAGGGCCTGACCTTTGTGCACCCGTTTGACGACCCCGACGTGATTGCCGGGCAGGGCACGATTGCCATGGAAATCATGCGCCAGGCGCAGGCGCTGGGCGGCACACGGCTGGACGCGGTGTTTGTCACCATCGGCGGCGGCGGCCTGATCGCCGGGGTGGCCAACTACATCAAGGCGGTCGATCCGCGCGTCAAGGTGATCGGCGTGCAGATGAACGACTCCGACGCCATGATCCAGTCGGTGGCGGCGGGCAAGCGCGTCACGCTCACCGATGTCGGTTTGTTCTCCGACGGTACGGCGGTCAAGCAGGTGGGGGCCGAGCCGTTTCGCATTGCGCGCGGCCTGGTCGACGGCTTCATCACTGTGGACACCGACGCCGTGTGCGCAGCCATCAAGGACATTTTTGTCGATACCCGCTCCATCGTCGAGCCCGCCGGTGCCATGGCCGTGGCCGCCATCAAGCAGTATGTGGCAGAGCACAAGACCAAGGGCGAAACCTACGCCGCCATCCTCAGCGGTGCCAACATGAACTTCGACCGCCTGCGCTTTGTTGCCGAGCGCGCCGAAGTGGGCGAGGAGCGCGAGGCGCTGTTTGCCGTCACCATCCCCGAAGAGCGCGGCAGCTTCAAGCGCTTTTGCGCGTTGATTGGCGCCCTGCCCGGCGGCGCACGCAACGTGACCGAGTTCAACTACCGCATCGGCGACTCGGCCCGGGCACACGTGTTTGTGGGCCTGACCACCCACGGCAAAGGCGAGTCGCAAAAAATTGCCGCCAGCTTCGGCAAACACGGTTTTGAGACGCTGGACCTCACGCACGACGAACTGGCCAAGGCGCATATCCGCCACATGGTGGGCGGGCGCTCGGCGCTGGCGCAGGATGAGCGCCTGCTGCGCTTCATCTTTCCCGAGCGACCCGGCGCGCTGATGAAATTTTTGAGCCTGATGCGCCCCAACTGGAACATCAGCCTGTTCCACTACCGCAATCAGGGTGCCGACTATGGCCGCATTCTGGTCGGCCTGCAAGTGCCAACGGCAGACGCCAAAGCCTTTGCTGGTTTCCTCAAAACGCTGGACTACCCCTGCGTAGACGAAACCGCCAACCCGGTCTATCGAATGTTCTTGCAGTAAGGCCTGGCGGCGTTACTTGGAAAGCGTCGGCAAGTCCAGGGTTACGGTGGCCGGGCCGGTGGCGTCTGCACCCAGCACGGCACGGCGTGCCGCAACCGATTGCAGTACCAGGGTGCCGTCCACCGTGGCACCTACGCGGTAGGCCCTGGGCGGCTTGCCGTCCACGGCAATCAGGGCTGCGCCGCTGTGGGACGGGTCGGCCACTACGCCGGTCAGTTGGAAGCGGCTGCTCAGCGGCGCCGCCTCGGGCGTTGCCGCCACCTTGCCGCCGCCCAGCGCCAGGGCAACCACCTGGGAATCAATGGTGGCGCTGCCCGCGCTCAGTAGGGCGGGTGGCGCATTGGCGGGTGCGCCCGCGCCACCGCCCTTGAGCACCCAAAAGGTGGCGCTTAAACCCGCCGCAGCCGCAACCAGGAACGTTACCGTGCGCGGCCACCACACGTTGTTGGAATTGGTTTGCATGGCGAGATTATGATTGACATCACCATGAATATTCCACACCCCCGTTTCACCTCCGTTGCGCGCACGCTCCAACGGCGCGTTTCCACCGGCTTTACGCTGATCGAACTGATGGTCGTTCTGGTCATCCTGGGCGTGCTGGCGGCGCTGATCGTGCCCAACGTGCTCGACCGTGCTGACGACGCCCGCGTCACGGCAGCGCGCACCGACGTCAACAACCTGATGCAGGCGCTCAAGCTCTACAAGCTTGACAACCAGCGCTACCCCACGGCCGAGCAGGGCCTGCAAGCGCTGCTGGTCAAACCCACCACCGGGCCGATTCCGACCAACTGGAAGTCTTACCTGGACAAGCTGCCCAACGATCCCTGGGGCCGCTCCTACCAGTACCTCAACCCCGGCGTAAAGGGCGAGATTGACGTGCTCTCGTTTGGCGCAGACGGCCAGCCCGGTGGCGAAGGAAAGAACGCGGACATCGGTAGCTGGGAGTGAAGCCACCGCCCTGCGTTAAGCGCCTGCGCCCCCAGGGGATGCGCGCGCGCAGCGGCGCAGGCTTTACCCTGATTGAGCTGCTGGTGGTACTCACCATCATGGCGATGGCCACCGCCGGCGTGATGCTGGCACTGCGCGACGGCTCCGCCACCACGCTGGAGCGCGAGGCGCAGCGGCTGGGGGCACTGCTCGACTCCGCACGCGCGCAGTCGCGCATGACCTCCGTGCCGGTGCGCTGGCACACCACCGAGACCGGCTTTGTGTTTGAGGGTCTGGAGCCCACCGCGCTGCCCACGCGCTGGTTCAGCGCCGATGTGCGCTCGGACTTTGTCGGCGAGGCCATCCTTGGACCGGAACCCATCATTGCGCCGCAGGCCATTGGGCTGGTGAGCGTCTCCGACCCCACGCGCCGCCTGGTTCTGGCCACCGATGGTGTCCATCCGTTTGCGGTGCAGACGCGGCCTGACGCTGCACCCGGCACGCCATGAAACGCCTGCTCGGATTCACCCTGATCGAAGTGCTGGTAGCGCTGGGCATCGTTGCGCTGGCGCTGGGCTCGGGCGTGCGCGCCACCAACGCGCTCACGCGCAACGCGCAGCGCCAAAGTGACCAGATGCTGGCCCAGCTCTGCGCCGAAAACGCCATGATCGCCGTGCGCCTGGCCAAGCAGATGCCCGCCGTGGGCGAGAATGATCGCACCTGCGAGCAAGGCGGGCGCAGCTTCAACCTGCACCTGACGGTAGCCGCCACGCCCAACCCCAATTTCATGCGCATCGACGCCCAGGTACTAGAAGGCGAAGCCTCGATTTTGTCTTTGGCCACGGTCGTCGGACGGTTTTGAAAATATGGCCCCCAGAAATTGTCGAGGGTTCACGCTGATTGAGTTGCTGGTGGCGCTGGCGGTGATGGCGGTGATGGCCGGCTTGAGTTGGCGCGGGATTGACGGCATGGTGCGGGCGCAGGCTCAGGTGCAGGCGCGATCCGACGCGGTACTTACCTTGCAGGCCGGCCTGTCGCAGTGGGGGGCCGACCTGGACGCACTGCTGGAGATACCGACCACCACCGCGCTCGACTGGGACGGGCGCGCCCTGCGCGTCACGCGGCGCAACACCGCCGAGCCGGGCAAGGGTGCCCTGGTGGTGGCCTGGACGCGGCGCAACATCGACGGCACTGGCCAATGGCTGCGCTGGCAGTCGACACCGCTGTTGACCCGTGGCGAGTGGCAAACCGCCTGGGCCCAGGCCGCACAGTGGGCGCAAAACCCTGGCGACGAAGAACGAAAGCTCGAAGTGCGTATCACCCCGTTGGAGCAATGGTCGGTGTTTTACTACCGCAACGACTCCTGGAGCAACCCACTCTCCAGTGACGGCTCGCCCATAGTGCCAGGTGGCACACCCATCGTCTTGCCCGACGGCATCCGTCTGGTGCTGACGCTGCCCGCCGAGGGCGCCATCAGCGGCACCCTCACGCGCGACTGGATGCGCCCGACCCAAGGCGGCAACAAGTCATGACACCCCCTTTCGCCATTGCGACTTTCCCTTCCGTCATTGCGAACGAAGTGAAGCAATCCATGTCTGCCCAACTGCATGGACTGCCGCGCTGCGCTCGCAGTGACGAAACCAAACCCGTCGTTGCGGCGTCTTCCCCTGCTATGACGACAACTTCCCCCGCCATTGCGACTTCCCCTTCCGTCATTGCGACTTCCCCTTCCGTCATTGCGAACGAAGTGAAGCAATCCATGTCTGCCCAACTGCATGGACTGCCGCGCAGCACTCACAGCGCACAGCGGCGCGCAAATCCTGGGGCAACCGAGCACACGCGCGGCGCGGCGCTCTTGAGCGCCATGCTCACCGTGGCGCTGGTGGCCACGCTGGCGGCCGCGTCGCTGTGGCAGCAGTGGCGCAGCGTCGAGGTGGAGTCAGCCGAGCGCCTGCGCGTGCAGTCGCTGTGGGTGCTCATTGGCGCACAGGACTGGGCGCGCCTGATCCTGCGCGAGGACGGCCGCAACGGCGGCGCCGACCATCTGGCCGAACCCTGGGCGGTTCCACTGGCAGAAGCACGCCTGTCTACCTTCCTGGCCGCCGACAAAGGTGCGGCAATGGACTCCGAAACGCTGACGCAAACCTTTTTGTCAGGCCAGATCACCGACCTGCACGCGCGCCTGAACGTGCGCAACCTGATTGAAGGCGGCAAGGTATCGCTGCTGGGGTGGCAAGCCTTTGAGAAGTTGTTCGAGAAGCTGCAGCTCCCGCTGGCAGAACTCAACCTGCTGACCGAGAACCTGCGCTTTGCGCTCGACACCAGCGCCGAAAACGGCTCCACCAAATTCGCGCCCCTGATGCCGCGACGCGCGAGCCAACTGGGCTGGCTGGGCCTGTCCAACGCCACGCTGGCAGTGCTGTCGCCCTACATCACGCTGTTGCCTGAGGCCACCAAGGTGAACCTCAACACCGCCGACGCCATGGTGCTGTACGCCAGCATTCCGACGCTTGACCTGGCCCAGGCGCAGCGTCTGGTCAGCGTGCGTCAGTTAAGCCACTTTCGTACCGTTGCAGACGCCGCCAGCGCACTGGGCCTGACCGTCAGCCAGATGGGTGCAAGCGACGTGAGCTCGAGTTACTTTGAAGTCCATGGCCGGTTGCGCCAGGACCAGACCGTGGTCGAACAGGTGTCGGTGGTGCAGCGCAACGGCAGCGAAGTAAAAACCCTGTGGCGCGACGCCGGGCCACAGTGGCAGCCAGGGAAGCCCCTAAAATGACGCCAAGAAGTCCCGCATGCGCACACTGACCGTAACCCTTCCCCCGTCCCCGGCTTCGGCAAGCGCCTCCATCCTGGCGGTGCTCTCGGCCGATAGCGTGGCCGTGTCTCGCCAGATCGAGGTTCCACTGGCGCTGTTGCCCGATACCGCCGACGCCGAAGTGGTGGCCGTGGTGCCAGTCGGCAAACTGTCTTGGCACCGCCTGGAGTTGCCACGCGGCACGCTCGACAAAAAGATGTTTCAGGAGGGCGACGGTGCGCGCCTGCGCTCGGTGCTTGAGGGCCTGCTTGAAGACCGCTTGCTTGACGAACCGCAGCAACTGCACTTTGCCCTGGCTCCGCAGGCCAAGACCGGCGCGCCGGTATGGGTGGCAGCGTGTGAGCGCGCCTGGCTCAAATCCTGGCTGGCAGCGCTGGAAGAATCCGGCCGCCCGGCGCTGCGCATTGTTCCCGAAACAGCGCCCCCGGACGCTGCCGACGTCGCCGCCACGCTGCACTTTGTGGGCACACCTGAGCAGGCGCAACTGATCTACTCTGGCGCGCAAGGCGTGTGCGTTCTGCCCTACGGCACTGCAGCCTTGGCGCTGGTGGCGCCAGCGGGCGAACACGCCCCCACGGTGTGGGCCGAGCCCGGCGTCGCCGAGTTGGCCCAGCAGCATTTTGAAGGCCACGTTAGCCTGCAAAGCAGCGCCCAACGCTACCTGGCGGCAGCGCGCTCGCCCTGGGATCTGGCGCAGTTTGATTGCTCGGCCAGCCGGAGCGCACGCACACGCAAACGGGTGTCGGGATTTTTTGCCAACCTGTGGCAGGCACCGCGCTGGCGCGCCGCGCGCTGGGCCACGCTGGCGCTGGTGCTGGTCAATCTGCTCGGCCTGCAAATCTTCGCCTGGAAAGAGCAGTCGGCGCTCGACGCCAAACGCAGCGCCATGCGCGAGATCCTCGCCTCCACCTTTGCCGAGGTGCGCGTGGTGGTGGACGCACCCGCCCAGATGGCACGCGCCGTCTCTGACCTGCAGCGCCAGACCGGCACTGCCACCACTAGCGACCTGGAAGCCATGCTGCTGCAGTACTACACCATGGCATCCAAGCTGGAGATGCCCACGGCGATTGACTTCACCACCGGCGAACTCAAGCTCAAGGGGCTAGACCCCGGCGCAGCCGGGGCTGCCCGGATTGCCACCAAGATGCAGGGCCTGGGCTACAACGCCCGGCTCGAAGGCGACACCCTGACCCTGCAACCGGGAGGCCGCAAGTGAGCATCAAACCGTGGATCGAACCCCTGGAGGCACGCTGGTCCAGTCTGGGTGAGCGCGAACGCATTGGCCTGAGCGTTGCTGTGCTGGCGGTGGCAATCGCGCTGCTGTGGCAGCTGATGCTGGCACCCGCCCTGCTCACCTTGCGCAACGCCGAGACCCAGGGACGCGCGCTTGATGCCCAGTTGCAGCAAGTGCAGGCGCTGCAAAAGCAGGCTCAAGCACTCAAGGCGCAGCCCAAACTGGGCTACGACGAGGCCTTGCGCACCCTGACCAATGCCACGCAGCAAACGCTGGGAGCCAACGCCGAACTCTCCGTGACGGCCGAACGCGCCAAGGTCACGCTCAAGGGGGCCTCGGCTGATAGCCTGGCGCGGTGGCTGGCGCAGGCGCGCCTGAACGCACGCTCACTGCCACTGCAAGCCCAGTTGCAACGCACCACCTCGGCCACGGGCACGGTCTGGAGCGGCGTGCTGGTAATGTCGCTGCCCCCCCGTTGAACGCCATGCGCCGCCCTGCCCCGTCTGCCGAGATGAGCCTGTGGTCCTGGGGACTCTATGGAGCGTTCTGCGGTGCGCTGGTTGGCGTCATCGCCTTTGCCCCTGCGCGATGGTTGGCCAGCGCCGTGCGCGAAGCCAGCAACCAGAAAGTTGATTTAGCCAACGCGCGCGGCACGGTCTGGTCGGGCTCGGCCCAACTGGTGTTCTCGGGCGGCACGGGCAGCGGCGACACCACCGTCTTGCCGGGCGACGTGCGCTGGCAACTGGAGCCGCGCTGGAACAGCCTGGGCGCGCGCCTGAGTGCCGACTGCTGCACCCCGCAAGCCCTGCAAGTCAACGCCGCACCGCTGGGTTGGGGTGGCCTGCACCTGAGTCTGGCCGATGGTCAATCGCAGTGGCCCGCGGGGCTGCTCACCGGGCTGGGCACACCCTGGAACACGGTGCAGCCGCTCGGGCAGTTGGAGCTTTCCAGCAAGGCCTTGACGCTCGACCTGGCCGAGGGCCGCGTCAGCTTGGCGGGCACTTTCCAGATCGACGCGCTGCAGGTTTCCTCGCGCCTGTCCACGCTGCAGCCCATGGGAAGCTACCGGGTCACGCTGCGCGGTGGCGCGCCCACCACGCTTTCGCTCGAAACACTCGACGGCAGCCTGCAGTTGTCGGGCCAGGGCCAATGGCTCGGCCAGGGCCTGCGCTTTGAAGGTGTTGCCAACGCGGCACCGGGGCGCCTTGAGGCGCTCTCCAACCTTCTCAACATCATCGGACGGCGCGACGGCGCGCGTTCCATCCTCAAAGTGGGCTAACAGCAAAGGCACACCCCATGATCCGTACCCATCGCAACCACCCCCGCTCTGCCGTGTATCTGGCAGCACTGTGCGCCCTGTTCATCGGCTCTAGCGCGGTTTTCCCCCTGAACGCGCTGGCCCAGGACGAAGAGTCATCCGGCGGCCGCTCTTCCCGAAACCGCAATGCCAATCCGGCTGCACTGGCTGCAGCGGCAGCCGCCACACCCGGCGTGAGTCCGGCGGTAGTGAGCAACCCCGTTCCCAGCGGCAGCAGCATCAATGCCACACTCAACGCCAAGCCCTCGGCCAAGCACGGCGAGCCCATCACGCTGAACTTCACCAACGCCGAGATTGAAGCCGTGGCGCGCACCATGGCCACGCTCACCGGGCGCAACGTGGTGGTCGATCCGCGCGTCAAGGGCACCATCACCCTGACCACCGAGAAGCCGGTCGCACCGGCCGTGGCCTACAGCCAGTTTCTGGCGATGCTGCGCCTGCAGGGCTATACCGTGGTCGATGCTGCCGGTCTGGACAAGATCGTCCCCGAAGCCGATGCCAAGCTCCAGGGTGGTGCGGTGTTCTCCAGCGAAATGGTGGCGGGCAACCAGATTGCCACGCAGATTTTCAGGCTCAACTTTGACAACGCCAACAACCTGTTACCAATCCTTCGCCCGCTCATCAGCCCCAACAACACCATCAACGTCAACCCCGGTGCCAACGCGCTGGTGATCACCGACTACGGTGACAACCTGCGCCGCATCGCCCAGATCATTGCCGCCATGGACGTGGCTAACGCCACCGACATCGAGGTGATCCCGGTCAAGCACGCCATTGCCGTCGATCTGGCACCGCTGGTGTTGCGCCTGATCGAGTCCGGCACGGCCCTGTCCTCGGGCCAAGGCGACGGCTCGTTCAAGACCACGCTGATTGCCGAGCCGCGCAGCAACGCGCTGATCCTGCGCGCCGCCAACCCGGCACGTCTGGCACTGGCACGCTCGCTGATCGAAAAGCTCGACCAGCCCAGCGCCCAATCCGCCACTGGCAACATCTATGTGGTGTACCTGAAAAATGCCGACGCCACCAAGCTCGCCGCCACGCTGCGTGCCGCGATCTCAGGTGAGGTACGCACCCCCACTGCGGCCGCCGCAGTCGGTGGCGCAACCGGCACGCCAGGCGCAGCCGCCGCCACCGGCACCGCTGCAGCACAAAACAGCACCGGCGGGCAAATCCAGGCCGACGCTGCCACCAACTCGCTCATCATCAGCGCGCCCGAACCACAGTACCGGCAATTGCGCGCCGTGATCGACAAGCTCGACGCACGCCGCGCCCAGGTTTATATCGAAAGCCTGATTGCCGAAGTCAGCTCCGACAACGCCGCGCAGTTTGGCATCCAGTGGCAGGGTGCCATGGGCAATAACGGAGACAGCAACGTCGGCCTGCTGGGCACCAATTTCACTGCCACCAATGCCGGGGCCAATATTCTCAGCCTGGCGCTGGGTGCCGCCAGCGGAACCGCGTTGCCAGGGGGTGGCTTCAACTTTGGCGTGGCACACCAGACCAATGGCGTCTATGTGCTCGGTGCACTGGCCAACTTCCTGCAGACCAATGGCGATAACAACGTCTTGTCCACGCCCAATCTGCTGACCATGGACAACGAAGAGGCCAAGATCGTTATCGGCCAGAACGTGCCCTTTGTCACCGGCCAATACACCAATGCAGCCACCAGCGGCAGCGCCAATACCGTCAACCCGTTCCAGACCGTTGAGCGCAAGGACGTGGGCATCACGCTGCGCGTCAAGCCCCAGATCAGCGAAAACGGCACCGTCAAGCTCACCATCTTCCAGGAAGTCTCCAACGTTTCGGAAAATTCGACTGCCGGGTTGATTACCAACAAGCGCTCGATTGAATCCAACGTCATGGTCAACGACGGCTCGATCGTGGTACTGGGCGGCCTGCTCTCCGACGATTACTCTGGCAAGGAGGAAAAGGTGCCTGGCCTGGGCGATTTGCCGCTGTTGGGCAACCTGTTCAAAGCCAACAAGCGTGGTCGCAAGAAGACCAACCTGATGGTATTCCTGCGCCCGGTGGTGGTGCGTGATGCCGCCGCTACCGACGCCTACTCCATCGACCGCTACGAGCAGATGCGCAGCTCGCAGCAGCAGGCCCAGCCCAAGCCGAGCACGGTCGTGCCGATCAACGAGTCGGCCGTGTTGCCCGCCGTAGGCAAATAACCATGGGCCTGGCCATGCAATATCCCTTGCCCTATGGCTTTGCGCGCAGCCACAACCTGCTGCTCGAAGACGATGGTGCCGACCTGACGCTGTGCCTGTCTGCGCTTGACGCCAGTACCGGCGTGAGCGAAGTGCTGCGCAAGTTTGCAGTGCAAAAAGTCAAGGTTGAGCCGCTGGAGGCACTGCGCCAGCGCATCAGCGCCGCCTACGCGCAAAGCGAGTCGAGCGCCGCCACGGTGGTCAGCGAGGTCGAGAGCGACATCGACCTCTCGCGCATGATGCAGGCGCTGCCCGCGATTGAAGACTTGCTCGAAACCTCGGACGACGCACCCATCATCCGCATGCTCAACGCCCTGCTCACCCAGGCCGCACGCGATGGCGCCAGCGACATCCACATTGAACCCTACGAGCGCCACTCTGCGGTGCGCTTCCGGGTGGACGGTTCGCTGCGCGACGTGGTGCAACCCAACCGCGCGCTGCACGCGGCGCTGATTTCGCGCCTGAAGATCATGGCCGAGCTCGACATTGCCGAAAAACGCTTGCCGCAGGACGGCCGCATCAGCCTGCGCATCGGCACGCGCGCGGTGGACGTGCGCGTAAGCACCCTGCCCAGCGCGCACGGTGAGCGCGCCGTGCTGCGCCTGCTCGACAAGAGCGGTGCCAAGCTCAGCCTGGAGTCGGTCGGCATGCAAGGCGACGTGCTCTCGCGCTTTGAACAACTGGTGGCGCAGCCGCACGGCATCATTCTGGTGACCGGCCCCACCGGCTCGGGCAAAACCACCACGCTGTACGCCGCGCTGGAGCGCCTGGACACGCGCGGCCAGAACATCATGACGGTGGAAGACCCGATTGAGTACGAACTCGCTGGCGTTGGCCAGACCCAGGTCAACGCCAAGATCGACCTGACCTTTGCCAAGGCGCTGCGCGCCATCCTGCGCCAGGACCCGGACGTGATCATGATTGGCGAAATCCGCGACTTCGAGACTGCGCAAATCGCCATTCAGGCCTCGCTCACCGGCCACCTGGTGCTGGCCACGCTGCACACCAACGATGCGGCCAGCGCGGTCACACGCCTGACGGACATGGGCATCGAGCCATTCCTGCTGAGTTCGTCGCTGCTTGGAGTCCTCGCTCAACGCCTGCTGCGCAAGCTTTGCACCCACTGCAAAGGCGATGGTGCCCCCACGCTCGGCGCTAGCGCGTCCTCGCTGCCCCCCGAGGGGGCGTCACACGCCTTGGGGCGGCCCGGCGGCGGGTGGGGCTGCGTGGAGTGCGGCCACACCGGCTACCAAGGCCGTACCGGCGTGTTTGAGCTGCTGGTCACTACCGACGCCATCCGTGAGCAGATTCACCACCAGGCCTCTGAAGCCGATATCCGCGCCGCCGCGCTTGCGGGCGGCATGACGCTGATGCGCGACGACGGTGAACGACTGGTGCAAAGCGGCGTGACTTCGCGCGAGGAACTGGTGCGCGTCACCCGCGACTAAATTGCCCGCACCACCCCTCTGCCATGCCCGCGTATTCTTTTGAAGCCCTGAGCGCCGAAGGCGACACCCGCAAGGGGATCATCGACGCCGATACCGCGCGCGCCGCGCGCAGCCAGTTGCGCGCCCAGGGCTTGGTGCCGCTGACGGTAGAGTCGGTCGGCGTATCCGGTGCGACGTCCACCACAACGGGCCGCTCACGCAAGGACATCGTGCTGTGGGAAAGCCGTATCTTCAGCGCCAACGAGTTGGCCATCTGGACACGCCAGATTGCCGGTCTGGTGACTTCGGGCCTGCCGCTGGAGCGCGCGCTCACCGCCCTGTCGGACGAGTCCGACGACGAGCGCCAACGCAATCTGGTCGCAGCGCTGCGCGCCGAAGTCAACGGCGGCACCGCCTTTGCCGCCGCCCTGGCCCAGCACCCGCGCGAATTCTCTGCCACCTACTGCGCCGTGGTGGGCGCGGGCGAACACAGCGGCAACCTGGGTCTGGTGCTCGAACGTCTGGCCGACGATCTGGAGCAGAGCCAGGAGCTCAAATCGCAGCTCATCGGCGCGTCGCTCTACCCGGCCATCGTGACCCTGGTGGCGGTGGTCATCATCACCTTCCTTCTGGCCTACGTGGTGCCCCAGGTGGCGCAGGTGTTTGCCGGCACCAAGCGTGCCCTGCCGGTGCTCACCGTCATCATGCTGGCGATCGCCAACTTCGTCCGCACCCAGGGCTGGATGATGCTGCTTGCGCTGATTTTGGGAGCCATCGCTGCGCGCCTGGCCTGGACGCGCGCCAGCTTTCGCGAGCGCTTTGACGCTGCCTGGCTCAAGTTGCCGGTGCTGGGCAAACTCTCGCGCGGCTACAACGCAGCGCGCTTTGCCAGCACCCTGGCGATGCTGGCCGGCGCGGGCGTGCCCATCCTCAAGGCGCTGCAGGCCGCAGCCGACACGCTCTCCAACCGCTCGATGCGCGCCGAGGCGCTGGACGCGCTGGTGCTGGTGCGCGAGGGCGCGCCACTGGCGGTGGCGCTGGCGCAAAAGAAATGCTTCCCCGGACTGCTCAGCATGTTTGCCCGCCTGGGAGAGCAGACCGGCCAGTTGCCCACCATGCTCGACCGCGCCGCCAAGCAACTCAGTGCCGAAGTGCAGCGCCGCGCCATGCAACTGGCCACGCTGCTCGAGCCCCTGCTGATCGTCGGCATGGGCCTGATGGTGATGCTCATCGTCCTGGCCGTGATGCTGCCCATCATCCAGTTAAATCAGCTAGTGAAATGAGCCCCCACGCTTGCTGGTCTATCGGAGCGGTATCGTGGCTGTAACGCTGGACGGCAAGCTGGTGGTGGCGATTTCTTCGCGGGCGCTGTTTGACTTCGAGGAAGAAAACCTGGTGTTCGAGCAGGGCGACGACACCGCCTACATGCAGTTGCAACTGCAGCGCCTGGAGACTCCGGCCAAGCCGGGAGTGGCGTTTTCGCTGGTCAAGAAGCTGCTGGCCTTCAATGCCTCGCAACAACAGCACGTCGAGGTAGTCATCCTGTCACGCAACGACCCGGTGAGCGGCCTGCGCGTGATGAAGTCGGCGGCGCACTACGCCCTGCCCATCATCCGCTGCTCGTTCACGCGCGGCCAGGCCCCGTGGCGCTACCTCAAGCCCTTGCGCGCCAATCTGTTCTTGAGCACCCACTTGAGCGACGTGCGCTCGGCGCTGCTTGCCGGTGTGCCTGCAGCCCAGGTGTACCCGCAATCGGCCCACGCCAGCGACGCCAACCCGCACGAAGTGCGCATTGCCTTCGACGGCGACGCCGTGCTGTTCAGCGATGAGGCCGAACAGGTCTACCAGGCGCAAGGACTTTCGGCCTTTCAGCAGCACGAGCTCGACAAGGTGGCCCAGCCCCTGCCCGATGGCCCGTTCAAGCCGCTCTTGGTGGCGCTGCACCGCCTGCAGCAGGCGGCGTCCGCGCGCATGCGCATCCGCACTGCACTGGTAACGGCACGCAGCGCCCCGGCGCACGAGCGCGCCATCCGTACCCTGATGGACTGGAACATCCAGGTCGATGAGGCGATGTTCCTGGGTGGCCTGGACAAAGGCGAGTTCCTGCGCGAGTTTGAGCCGGACTTCTTCTTCGACGACCAGACCGGCCACATCGAATCAGCCGCGCGCCACGTGCCCTCAGGCCACGTCGCCAGCGGTGTGAGCAACCTTTGAGCACCGCTGGGCGGCCCGGCGGCGCTCAAGGCCCCCACGCTCGGCACTGTCGTGTCCTCGCTGCCCCCCCCGAGGGGGCGCTCGCGCCTTGGGGCGGCCCGGCGGCGCTCAGATACTTTCGTTTTTCTTGATCTTGCTGGGCGAGTAGGTCAGCACTTCCTTGGCGTGCACGCCTGGCATGTCGGACGGCGTGACCGCCTGCGGCGGCTGCAACTGGTCCCTGACCTGCTCGATTTGCACCGGGCTGGCGTTGACGTTCCAGACCGATTTGATGTGGTCAATCAGCACCTGCGACACGGGCTTGGGCGCAGGTTGGTCCACCGGCTCAGGCGCCGGGCGGCGCACAGTCCAGTCTTTTTGCGAGGTAGCGGCCTCGGAGCCGTGCTGCCCAGGGTCGGACACGCTGTGGTACACCGCCTCGCCCTGGCTGACCTTGAGCGCCGGGTTGATGTGGTTGACCACGCCCGGCGCAGGCTCGGCAGCCCCCTCAGCCGCCAGCGGTGGGTTCAAGGGCGCAGGTGGCTGGGTCCGGCTGGGACTGGCAGGCACCCATTCGGCTCCCAGCGGGCGGGCGTTGGGCGTGCGGTCAAATGAGGACATTTCCATAATGCAAGAGCTTCAAGCCCCTCCGTTTTTTGCTTTTTCCATCGGCGTACGACTGTTAACGGCAGATTTGGAGGGTAATTAAGGCCTATTTTTGAAATTCGGCCACTTTTTTTAACCACACACCGGGTTGGGGGCGAAAAAGTTACAGACAGCCGTTTGCCTGGTTGAAGTCCGGCAGACATGGATTGCTTCACTTCGTTCGCAATGACAGAGATGGTTTCGTCACTGCGAGCGTAGCGCGGCAGTCCATGTATTGGCGCTTGTATCCGCATCCTCACGACCCAAACAACGGTGCAGGGTTGGCGGCAGGGATCGGGGCAGGGGCCCGCGCCTCATGCCGTCAAATGCCCGGAAAATCGGCGCGGGCCCCTGCCCCAATCCCTGCGCCGATGCAAGCACCAAAGAAGTCACGCGCATGGCGTCCCCAAGCAACGCACCAGTACAGACCCCCCAAGGAAATGTGATACAAGGTTCCGTTCAAAATTGCGGTCCACGCCAGAAACCCGAGAAAGTACCCAAGCTATGCTGAATCAGAGCGAAACCGTGCCGCTGGTGCTGGTGGTTGACGACTCCGACGTCAACCGCAAACTCATGGAAACCTATCTTTCGCTGGCCCAGTACCGGGTGCTGTTGGCGTCCGACGGGCCGACGGCGCTGCAACTTGCCAGAGCGCATGTGCCGCAGTTGATTCTGCTGGACGTGCGCATGCCCGACATGGATGGCTACGCCGTATGCCAGCAACTCAAGGCGTCGGACGAAACGCGCGACATTCCGGTGATCTTCATCACGGCCGATGGCGACGCCAACGCCGAGAAGCTTGCCTTTGCTGCGGGCGCGTCGGACTTTTTGCCCAAGCCCGTCAAGCGCGAAGTCACGCTGGCGCGGGTCAAGACGCACATCGCCTTGTACGCCCAGCGCCGCAGCCTGGAGGGGATGTTCCGCAACGTCATCGAGTTTGCGCCCGACGCGTTTGTGCTGACCGACGACCAGGGCCGCATCGTCCAGATGAACGCCTGCGCCGAGCGGCTGTTTGGCTACGCGCGCAAGGATGTGCAAGGCGTCGCGCTGGAAACCCTGGTTCCCAACATCTTTGCCAGCGCGCAGTCGAGCACCGAATGCCATCGCAAGGATGGCTCGGTGTTTCCGGCCGAGGTGAGCTTCACGCCGCTGCAAACCAACCGGGGCAAGTTGCAGATGGCAGTGATTCGCGACGTGAGCATCCGCAAAAAGGCCGAGAGCGAACTCAGCGAATCGCGCCAGCAACTGCGTGAACTCGCCGCCAAGAGCGAAGAGGCGCGCGAAGCCGAGCGCAAGCACATTGCGCGCGAGGTGCACGACGAGTTGGGGCAAATCCTCACGGCGCTGCGCATCGATCTCTCGGTGCTCAAGATCCAGATGGGCGACAGCAATCCGCAGTGGGAAGCCCGGCTGCAAAACATGAAAGACCTGGTGGACCAGGGCATCCATGCGGTGCGCAACGTGGCGGTGTCGCTGCGCCCGGCGGCGCTGGACATGGGCCTGGTGCCCGCGATCGAGTGGCTGTGCGACCACCACGCCCAGCACTCCAGCGCCAGCTTCGAGTTCCACTCGGAGCAGGAAGACATCGACATTGACGAGGTGCGCGCGGTCATCATCTTCCGCATCGCCCAGGAGTCGCTGACCAACGTGGCGCGCTACGCCAACGCCACGGTGGTCAAAGTCAGTGTGGCACGCCACGAGGACGAGTTGCGCCTGATGGTGCAGGACGATGGCCAGGGCTTTGATGTGGACGCGCTCGCACGGCGCAAGACCTTTGGCCTCTTGGGCATGCGCGAGCGCGCGCTGGCCATGGGTGGCACGCTGGAAATCGACAGCGCCTTGGGCCAGGGCACCCGAATTGTTGTCAGAATACCGCTTGGCACATCCACCGAAAGGGCGCACCCATGATTCGACTGATCATTGCCGATGACCACGCCATCGTGCGCAGCGGCTTGAAGCAGATCTTCGCCATGGCACCCGACCTGACCGTGGTGGCCGAAGCCGCCCACGGCGCGGAAGTGCTCGACGTGCTGCGCACGGGCGAAGCCGACTTGCTGCTGCTGGACATGAACATGCCCGGCATCAGCGGGCCGGACCTGATCGCACGCGTGCGCGCCCAAAAGCCGCGCCTGCCGATTCTGGTGCTGAGCATGCACAACGAGTCGCAACTGGCGTCGCGCGCCTTGCGCGCTGGTGCCAACGGTTATGTCACCAAGGATTGCGAGCCCGAAGTGGTGCTCAGCGCCATCCGCAAGGTGGCATCCGGGGGCAAGTTCATGGACCCCCAGATGGCAGAAAAACTCGCGTTTGACACCAGCACGCACGACGAGGGCCTGCCGCACACGCGCCTGTCCGACCGCGAGTTGGAGATCTTCCGCCTGCTGGTCTCGGGCATGGGCGTCAACGAGATCGCCGACAAGATTTGCATCAGCAACAAGACCGTCAGCACGCACAAGGTGCGGCTGATGGAAAAGCTCAACATCACCAGCCTGGCCGAACTGGTGCTGTACGCGGTTGAGCACAAGCTGATGGAATAACCGCCCGTCCAGGGCGGGGGGTCAGAATTTTCTGACCCCCATGCGGATTATTCCGACAGCAATACCGGACGCGTCTGATGGCGCGCCGCCACCACTTCCTGCAATATCACCCCACGATCGATGGGCAGCGTGCGCCTGGCCGGACCTGAACGGCAGGTACATATTCGAGGCGCTCCATCGGTCCCCTATTGCGAGGAACACGTCATGAGTGCAAGGTATGAACTGCCGCCAGAGTTAAACATCTACAGCGCGCTGTCCGCGCGCGAAGCGTTGCTGGCGTGGGTGGGAGAGCAAGGCGAAAGTGCCAAGGTGCTGGAAATCTCGGCGCGCGAAGTCGCCGAAGTCGACGGTGCCGGACTGCAACTGCTCGCGGCCCTGTCCAACATGGGCAAATCGTGGCAACTGGTGGAAAGCAGCGACGCCTTCGCATTGGCCTGCCGCACCGTGGGCCTGAGCCAATGGCTGCAACTGGGCGTGGTACACAACGCCCAAGGGGGTGCAGCATGAGTATGGATGCCGACCAGGACTTTATCGCCCAGGCCATGCCGGCCTTCATCAGCGAGGCGGCCGAACAGATTGAAGCCATTGAAGCGCTGCTGCTCGAACTCGAAGAACAGCCCGACAACCGCGAGCTGCTCGACTCCCTGTTTCGCTGCGCCCACACCGTCAAAGGCTCGGCCGGTATCTTTGGCCTGCACCGGGTGGTCGAATTCACCCACCACGTCGAAACCCTGCTCGACAAAATGCGCGATGGCGACATCGCCCTGAACCCGGCCATCAGCACCCTGCTGCTTCGGTGCAACGACCAGATCAAGTTCCTGGTCGATACCGCCATTGACGAAGCTGCCGACAGCGCCGAGCAAAAGGACTTGCGTGCCGACCTGGTCGCCCAACTGCGCGCGATCACCGAAGGCACCCAGCAAGCTGCCCCAACCCCTGCACCCGCTGCTGCTGCCACCGCCAGCACCGATTCCAGCGGCGTACGCCTGTGGCGCATTGCTGCCGAATTTGGCCCCCAAACCTTTCGCAACGGCATGGACCCGCTCTCGGTGGCGCGTTACCTGGGCGGCCTGGGCGAAGTCGTCTCCTGCCACTGCGCCCTGGACCCCATTCCCGCGCTGGACAAGCTCGACCCCGAAGACTGCTACCTGAGCTTTCAGATGGAGCTGCAAACCGCTTGCAGCCGCGAAGAGATCGAAGGTGCCTTCAGCTTTGTGCTCGATGACTGCCAGTTTGACGTGGTTGCGCCTGAGACCCCGGAGCAAAAGCTCACCCGCGCGATTGAAGACATGCCCGCCACCCCGCGCCTGGGCGACCTGCTGGTGTCGGTGGGGGCGGTCTCGCAAGACCAGCTCACCCAAGTCCTTAACACCCAGCAACAAAGCCGGGCGACCAGCGCTGCGGGCAAACCCAAGATTGGCGACCTGCTGGAAACCCAGGCCGGCGTGGCCCCCGAGGTGGTGGCTGCAGCCCTGGGCAAACAACAAAAGCTGCGCGAGAGCGCACCCAACGAAGAGCGCTACATCCGCGTGCAGGCCGACCGGCTCGATGCAGTGATCAACCTGCTGGGTGAACTGGTGATTGCCGGAGCGGGGGCTACCTTGCTGGCACGCCAGACCCACCACGCCTCGCTGATCGAAGCCAACCTGCAGATGAACAATCTGATCGAGGAAATCCGCAACGGCACGCTGGGCCTGCGCATGGTGCCCGTGGGCGAGACCTTCAACCGCTTTCGCCGCGTGGTGCGCGACACCGCTTCCAGCCTGGGCAAGGAGGTCAACTTCGAAATCGTCGGAGGCGAGGCCGAACTCGATAAATCCATGGTCGAGAAGATCGCCGACCCGCTCATGCACCTGGTGCGCAACTCGCTCGACCACGGGCTGGAGCCGCCGCAGGAGCGCATGGCCGCAGGCAAGTCACGCACCGGCCACCTGACCCTGAGCGCACGCCACGAGACCGGTGCCATCCTGATCCGCATCGACGACGATGGCCGGGGCATCAACCGCGAGCGCGTGCTGCAACGCGCCTGGAACCGCGGCCTGGTCGAGCAGGGCGTGGTACCCAGCGACGACGAGATCAACATGCTGATCTTCGAGCCCGGCTTCTCCACCGCCGAGCAGGTGACCAACCTCTCCGGACGCGGCGTGGGCATGGACGTGGTACGGCGCAACATTGAAGCGCTGCGTGGCTCCATCCGGCTCAACAGCGTTCCCGGCGTGGGCTTGCAGGTCGATATCCGCCTGCCGCTGACCCTGGCCATCATCGATGGCTTTCTGGTGGGGGTGGGTGATTCCAAGTTTGTGCTGCCGCTGGAGTCGGTGGTGGAAGTGATTGAAGCGGCCGATGCCAACGTCAAGGTCGATGCGCTCGGCCGCCATGTACTGGAGTTGCGCGGCGTGGTGCTGCCGGTGGTGCGGTTGCGCTCGCTCTACAGCATTGAGTCAGCCTTGCCCGAGCGTGTGAGCGTGGTGGTGGTGAACTCGCCGCGCGGCAAGTTTGGCATCGAAGTGGAAGTGCTGCTGGGCCAGCACCAGACCGTGATCAAACCGCTGGGGCGGTTGTTCAAGTCGCTGCGCGGCATCTCGGGCTCTTCCATCCTGGGTAGCGGCGAAGTGGCGCTGATTCTGGACGTGGGGTCGCTGGGGGATTTGGTCACCAAGGACAAGTACCTTTCCAACGCTGCCGCCGAACTGCGCACCCAAGCCAAGGAGGAAGTCAAAGCATGAAGCCCGAACCCACCAGCGACACCGTGGCCAAAGACGCCGACATCAACAGCCTGCAATGCCTGGCCTTCACCCTGGGCGATGAAGTGTTTGCCCTGGACATCCGCAACGTGCGCGAAATCCTGCAGTACGGTGCCATGACCGTGGTGCCGTGCATGCCGCCCTTTGTGCGCGGCGTGATCAATCTGCGCGGCTCGGTGGTACCGGTGATCGACATGTTGACCCGCTTCAGCGGATCGCGTGCGCGCATCGGCAAGAAGACCAGCATCATCATTCTGGACGCCGCCGTTGAAGACGGCAAGATGGAGCTGGGCCTGCTGGTGGATGCCGTCAGCGAAGTGATCGCCATCCCCAGCGACTCAATCCAGACCCCACCCCAGTTTGGCAGCACCATCCCCAGGGAATTCATCAAGGGAATCGGCAAGCACGGCGAAGAGTTCATCGTGATCGTCGAGCCCGACCTGGCCCTCAACATCGAAGAAATGGCCGCACTGACCGAATCCGAGAGTGTTGCCTGACGACCCCGTTTCCCCTCGCCTTGGAGCAATCCCATGAATCTGTCACGCCTCACCATCCGCAACCGCATCCTGATCGGGTTTGCACTGCCGATTGCCTTGTTTGTCTGCTTTACCCTTTGGTTGGGCACGCAGCTCACCGATGTCAAGCGCAACCTGGTGCACGTCTCTGAACAAAGCGTGCACGACGCCTTGCTGGCCGCCGAGATCGACAAGAACGTGGTGCAGATCCAGCAGTTCCTCTCCGACATTTCGGCCACGCGCGGCAAGGACGGGCTGGACGACGGCTTTGCCAAGGCCCAGGAAAACTACGACGCCCTCAACCAGTCGCTTGCCGTGTTTGAGAAGCAGTTCCGCGAGACCAACCAGCCCGACCTGCTCAAGAAGGTGGACACCCTCAAGACCGAAGCCAAACAGTATTACGAAACCGGCCAGCAAATGGCCAAGGCCTACGTGGCCGGTGGCCCCGAAGCAGGTAACAAGCTCATGGCCGGGTTTGACCATGCCAGCGAGGCGCTGCAAGCCGACCTCAAGCCCTTTGTTACCGCCCAGTTGGACGCCATGAAGGCCGACCTGGGTAACTCGGTGGCCAAGTCCAGCCAGATCTACCAATCGAGCCTGGCCATTGTCGGCATGGCCGTGGTGCTGGCGTTGCTGGTGGCCTGGCGCGTGACCTCCAGCATCACCAAACCCCTGGGCCATGCGCTGGGTGTGGCCAACCTGGTGGCTTCGGGCAAGCTCGACACGCCGATCCATGCCGATGGCAGCGAAATCGGCCAGTTGCTCGCGCCGCTGGGCAAGATGAAAGACACCTTGCTGAGCTTCGAGGCGGCGCAAAGCGAAATGGCACGCCAGCATGACGCCGGCATGATCGACCATGTGATGTCGGTCGATCAGTTGGAGGGTTCCTACCGGAGCATGGGCGAGTCGATCAACGCACTGGTGCAGTCGCACATTGCGGTGCAGACCCGCATCGTGGAAGTGGTGGCCGGCTATGCCGACGGCAAGCTTGACGTTGCCATGGACCGCCTGCCCGGCCAGAAGGCGCGCATCAGCGAGTCCATCGACCGCGTGCAGCACAGCCTGCGCGAAGCCGCCGCCAGCGCCGTGACCAATACGCGTGTGGTGCAGGCCCTCAACAAGGCCAGCGCCAACGTGATGATTGCCGACATGGACGGGCAGATCATCTTCATGAACCCCACCGTGCAGGGCATGATGCGCCGCAACGAGCCCGAGTTGCGCAAGGCCCTGCCCCAGTTCGACAGCAGCAAACTCATCGGCGAGAACATCGACGTCTTCCACAAGAACCCACGCCACCAGCGTGGCCTGCTCGAAGGCTTGCGCAGCACCTTTAGCACCCAGATCACGGTGGGCGCGCTGCACTTTGGCCTGACCGCCAACCCGATCATTGACGAGCACGGTGCGCGCATCGGCACCGTGGTCGAGTGGGTGGACCGCACCGTGGAAGTGGGCATTGAAGGCGAAGTGGCGGCCCTGGTGGAAGGTGCCAGCAACGGCGACTTCAGCCAGCGCCTGGCGCTCGAAGGCAAAACCGGCTTCTATGTCACGCTGAGCCAGGGCATGAACCAGCTCATGCAAACCAGCGAGCAAGGGCTGACCGACGTATCGGACCTGCTCGCCGCCTTTGCCCAAGGGGACCTCACGCAACGCATCGAGCGCGACTACGCCGGGCTGTTTGGCAAGGTCAAGGACAACGCCAACGCCACCGCCGACAACCTTACCCGCGTGCTTGATGAAGTGCGCGCAGCTTCCGACGCGCTCACCGGTGCAGCCAACCAGGTGTCGGCCACCGCGCAGTCGCTGTCGCAGGCGGCCAGCGAGCAGGCCGCCAGTGTGGAAGAAACCACTTCGCAGGTGGAACTGATGTCGGCCTCGATCACGCAAAACAGCGACAACGCCAAGGTCACCGACGGCATGGCCACCAAGACCAGCACCGAAGCCACCGAAGGCGGCAGCGCCGTGAAGCAAACCGTGAGCGCAATGAAACAGATCGCGGCCAAGATCGGCATCGTCGATGACATTGCCTACCAGACCAACCTGCTGGCATTGAACGCTGCCATTGAAGCGGCGCGCGCCGGTGAGCACGGCAAGGGTTTTGCCGTGGTGGCAGCTGAAGTGCGCAAGTTGGCTGAGCGCAGCCAGGAAGCGGCCAAGGAAATTGGCGGCCTGGCCAGCAACAGCGTGTCCACCGCCGAGCGTGCGGGCAAACTGCTCAACGAAATTGTTCCCAGCATCCAAAAGACCAGCGAACTGGTGCAGGAGATTGCTGCTGCCAGCGCCGAGCAAAGCGAGTCGGTGGTGCAGATTGGCGGCGCCATGGGGCAACTCAGCAAGGCCACGCAGCAAAATGCCTCCGCCTCCGAGCAGCTCGCCGCCACCAGCGAAGAGCTCTCAGGCCAGGCCGAGCAGTTGCAGCAATCCATTGCCTTCTTCCAAACCACCGGCCAGGCACGCGCCACCCGCGGGACGCACGAGGTGTTGGCATTTGAAACACGCAAGACGCAATCGCAGCGCACGCTCACAGCGGTGATTCCGGTTGCCGTACGCAGAAGCGATAACCACTTCAAACCCTATTGAACCCATTGATCGCGAGGCCACTCCCCCACCCCGTCATCGCGAGGTCATACCTCCTCGTCATCGCGAGGCCGTCAGGCCGTGGCGATCCATGACTTCGTGCCAGCTGCGCGGGGTAGGAATTTTCTGACGAAAAACCGGATTTGCCCGACAGCAGAACCGGACACGTCTGATAGTGCAAAGCACGAAATCCTTTGATGATCGACTCACGATGAATATCTTGGTTGTTGATGGCTCAGAACTGATTCGCTCCCGTCTGGCAGAGCGGATGCGCAACGTCCCCGGGGTGGCTACGGTCGCCACGGCGGATTCGGTGCGTCAGTCGCTGAGCCTGCTCAAGTCGGGCTTGTTCGACCTGGCCATCCTCGACCTGCATCTGCCCGATGGCACCTCGTCACTGATCGTGGGTGCCATCAAGCAGATGCAGCCCAAGCTGCGCGTGGCCATCTACAGCAATGACGCCGACGATGTCAACCGCAGGCTGTGCCTCAGGGCCGGCGCCGACTGGTTCTTCGACAAATCTCTCCAACTGGAGCAAATCCTGCAATTGACGGCCACCCTAGCCGCACCTGCAGGCAGCGCTCCAGCCCACGCCTTTCCTTCCGCGCCCTTCCACCCCACTGCTTTCGAGCAATCTCAACAATCCGAGGTTTGACATGTTCAATACGATGAAACTCAAGCAACGCATGTACCTGCAGTTCTCCCTGGCGGTGCTGCCGCTGGTGGCCGTGCTGCTGTTCCAGGTGCTGTCTGTCAGCGATCTGCCCGCGCGCCTGGACAAGACGCTGGCGACCTACGACACCAGCCTGCAAGCCTCGGCCAACTACAAGGGCTTCATGGAAGGGCTCGACGCTGCCATTGACACCGGCAACTTCAACAAGAAGAGCCTCGAAGCCCTCAAGGCCGCCAAGACCCAGGCTGAGCAACTGCAAAAAGAGTCCGGCAGCACCAGCCTCAAGGCCGCTGCCGACGATCTGGGCAAGATTTCTGCCGCCTTGACGGCCAAGAACTCGCTCGAGTCGATCACCCCGCTCAAGGCCGAAATTCGCAACGTCGATACCGCACTGACGACGGTCATCGCGGAAGTCAAGACCGAACTCTCGGAGATGGTGCGCGACGACGAGAAGGTCAGCAACAACAAGAGCCGCATCGTCATTGGCGTGGCGGTCGCCACCCTGATTTTGCTGGCGTTCATCATCCGCGCGCTGGTGGCCAGCATCACCGGTCCGCTGCGCATGGCGGTCGACGTGGCGCAAGACGTGTCCAACGGCAAGCTCGACAGCACGATCAAGATCGAGCGCCACGATGAAACCGGTCAACTGCTCTCGGCCCTGTCCAACATGCAGTCGGTGCTCTCGGGCTTCCAGGACGCGCAAACCGAAATGGCGCGCCGCCACGATGCCGGTGAAATTTCTTACGTGATCAGCGTCGACTCCATGCCCGGCGCCTATGGCGTGATGGCCAAGTCGATCAACGATCTGGTGAAGGCGCACATGGAACTCAACCAGCGCGCCGTCAACCTGATGGACCAGTACGCACAGGGCAAGTTTGCCGAGCGCATGGAACAACTCCCCGGCGAAAAACACCGCGTGACCGAAGTGGTCAACGCAGCGCGCGACACGATGGTGCAAGCCAACGAAGCCGCCATCGCCAACGAGCGCGTGGTGCAGGCGCTCAACAAGGCCAGCGCCAACGTGATGATTGCCAACACCGACAACGACATCATCTTCATGAACGACACGGTGTTGTCCATGATGCAGACCAACGAGGCTGAATTGCGCAAGGTACTGCCCCAGTTTGACTCCGGCAAGCTCGTGGGCGAGAACATCGACATCTTCCACAAGAACCCGGCGCACCAGCGCGACATGCTCACCGCTCTCAAGAGCACCCACCGCACCCAGATCCAGGTGGGCGACCTGCACTTTGGCCTGATTGCCAACCCGATTCTTGACGCCAAGGGCCAACGCCTGGGCACCGTGGTCGAGTGGTTCGACCGCACGCTGGAAATCAACGTGGAGCAAGAAGTTGCCGCCATCGTGCAGGCCGCTGCAGCGGGCGACTTTGGCCAACGCCTCAACCCGGCGGGCAAGACCGGCTTCTACCTGGGCCTGACTACCGGCATGAACGAATTGATGGACACCAGCGAGCGCGGCCTGACCGAAGTGGCCGACTTGCTGAGCGCCTTTGCCGAAGGCGACCTGACACGGCGCATTGAGCGCGACTACTCGGGCCTGTTTGCCCGGGTCAAGGAAAGCGCCAACACCACCGCCGAAAACCTGACCCGCGTGTTGGGCGAAATGCGCATTGCCGCCGATGCCCTCACGGGTGCGGCCAACCAGGTGAGCGCCACCGCACAGTCGCTGTCGCAAGCCGCCAGCGAACAAGCCGCCAGCGTGGAAGAGACCAGCTCCCAGATTGACGGCATGTCGTCCTCGATCAGCCAGAACTCCGACAACGCCAAGGTCACCGAAGGCATGGCTACCAAGGCCAGCAAGGAAGCCACCGAAGGCGGCGCAGCGGTGAGCCAGACCGTGACCGCGATGAAGCAGATTGCCGCCAAGATCGGTATCGTTGACGACATCGCCTACCAGACCAACCTGCTGGCGCTCAACGCCGCCATTGAAGCGGCCCGCGCCGGTGACCATGGCCGCGGCTTTGCGGTGGTGGCGGCCGAAGTGCGCAAGCTCGCCGAGCGCAGCCAGGAAGCGGCCAAGGAAATTGGCGACCTGGCCGGCAAGTCGGTTGCCACCGCCGAGCGCGCAGGCACCTTGCTCGAAGAAATTGTTCCCAGCATCCAAAAGACCAGCCAACTGGTGCAAGAGATCGCCACCGCCAGCAATGAACAAAGCGAATCGGTAGCGCAGATTGGCGGTGCCATGGGCCAGGTCAGCAAGGCCACGCAGCAAAACGCATCTGCCTCCGAGCAACTTGCCGCCACCAGCGAAGAGCTTTCCGGCCAGGCCGAAAAGCTGCAGCAAAGCGTTGCCTACTTCAAGACCGAAGTCGATGGCCCCGCAGCGCGCAGCGGCGCAGTGGTGACCGGCATCGACCGTCGTGCCATGGCACCCCGGCTGAATTCGCCGCTGACACCCTTGCCGGTGCGGGGCGTAGCGAACCGTAATTTCTCACTCCCCCTGGGCAGGACCACCAACCGCTAACTGCCAGGCCCTATTTTTTTCAGGTGTTTTACTTTTTTTCCAAGGAGATTATTTTGCGTACTAACCACTTTCGACTCAGCGTGCTGGCCCTTGGCCTGGCATCGGCACTATCAGCCAACGCGCAAAGCGCCGACGGCGACCGCCTGAAGGCACTCGAACAAAAGTTCGGGCAAAGCCTGGCCGTGATTGAACAACTGCAAAAGCGCATTGTCGAACTCGAACAAGGCAAGAGCGGCGCAGCCGCTGTGGCCGCTCCGGCCGCGGTGATCAGCCGCGTGGAAACCCTGGAAAAGTCGGTCTCCGATCTGGCCGTGAGCGCCTCCAAGGGCGTCACCGATACCGGACTGCCGCTGCACGGCTTCCTGGACGTGGGTTACGCCACGGCCAACGGCACACCGGCGGCCTACGACAAATCGGGCTTTCGCCTGGGAACCTTTGATATCTACCTCACGCCCCAGTTCAGCGACCGCGTCAAGGGCCTGGTCGAGCTGGCATTTGAATACGGCAGCGACGGCGGCCTGGGCACCGACCTGGAACGCATGCAGTTGGGCTACGTGGTCAACGACAACCTGACGCTGTGGGGCGGACGCTTCCACACGCCTTATGGCTACTGGAACACCGCCTTCCACCACGGCGCTCAGATCCAGACCAGCATCACCCGCCCGCGCATGATTGCGTTTGAAGACCAGGGTGGCATTCTGCCCTCGCACTCGGTAGGCGCATGGGCCACCGGCAAGATGGACTCCGGCATGGGCCGTGTCAACTACGACGTGTTTGTCGGCAACTCCGACAGCATGCGCGACGGCACTCTGGACTACAACGCCTCGGGCTTCGAAAATGGAACAGCTTCGATGGGCTTCAATCTCGGCATCAGCCCCAAGGCCATGCCCGGCCTGACCATGGGTGTGCACGGTGTGACCGAGAAGATCAACATCTACAGCGCAGCCGACGCGGATGCCCAAAGCACCTTGCAAATGGCCGGTGCCTACGCGTTCTACGAGAGCGACAACTGGGAAATCATTGCCGAGTACTACGACTTCAACAACAAGGACAACACTGGCAACACCGGCACCCACCACAGCTCGGCTGGCTTCATCCAGGCCGGCTTGCAAGTGGCCAACCGCACAACCGCCTTTGCCCGCTACGAGAAGGCCGACCTGAACCAGAACGACCCGTACTTCAAGCGCATGAGCAATGAAACCAGCAACTTTGGCAGTTCGTACCACCAGTCCACAGTGGGACTGCGCTATGACCTCGACCCGCGCTCTGCACTCAAGCTGCAGTTGGAGCAGATCACCGACGAAGGCAACGCCAACCAGACCGTGAACTGGCTGCGCGCGCAATATTCCGTACGTTTCTAAGACCAAAGGGTAACCACCATGAAAGCAAAATTCCTTCAATTGGTCGCCATCAGCGCGTTGGCCACCAGCAGCAGCCTGTGGGCTGGCGATGTGTTCGTGATTGCCAACGCCGGCGTCAACGTGTCGGCCGACGATGTGCGCGACGTATTTGTCGGCGAAAAGCAGATCGACGGCTCGGTCAAGCTCGTGCCCATGGACAACGCTGCGGCGCAAGCCGATTTTCTGGCCAAGGTGGTCAAGGTCGATGCCGCCAAGTACACCTCGCTGTGGGCCAAGAAAGGCTTTCGCGACGGTGTCAGTCCGCCCGCAGTGCGCGGTGGTGACGCCGAAGTGATCAGCGCAGTCAAGAGCACGCCCGGCGGCATTGGCTACGTGACCAAGGCCCCGGCCGACGTGAAAGTCATTCAGAAGTACTGAGCATGACTGCGGCCTGGCGCTATCTTTGCGGGGTACTCGTTACCTTCTGCTGCCTGGTGAGTTCCGCTTCTGCGGCACCTGGCTTGTGGCAGTTGCGTGACGAGTTCACCGACGAGTTTGGCACCAAGGCCACGCTGTCGCATTGGGCAGGGGCGCAAACCGTGGTGTCGATGGAATACTCGGCCTGCAAGTTTGTTTGCAGCACCAACTGGCGCCGCCTGCTGGAAATCCAGGCCGAGGCTGACAAGCAGAAAATCGCAGTGCGCTTTCTGATCGTCAGCCTCGACCCTGTCAACGACAACCCCGCCGCCTGGCGCGACTACCGCAAGGTACGCGGCCTGACGCGCAACAACTGGACATTTGTCACCGGCAACCGCAAAGCCACCGATAACGTGGTGGCGGCGCTGGGCGTGAAGTGGTGGATCTTCAACGATTCCATCATGCACGACTTCCGCGTACTGCGCCTGAGCGAGACCGGCACCCGCCTGGCCCTGATGGACAACTTCGAGCAATCGCCCGCCGCGTTTCTGTCCAACTAGGGCGATTTTCCGCCGCCCCAAACCGCGTCCTCGCCTGAACCCGGTGCTTCGGCACCACGGTTTGCCGCGCACTTCCAGAACGCCTAGCCGATTCTTTGACGCCAATCAAGCTTCTCCCGCCTTGAAACCGGTTTAATCCTGCATCGATCTTGTATCGTCACCAGCAAACTAATCCGAAAGAGGCAAGCCATGACCACCGAAACATCCAAAATCATCTATACCCTCACCGACGAAGCCCCGTTTCTGGCAACCTGCGCATTCCTGCCCGTGATTCGCACGTTCGCAGCGCCCGCAGGCGTCAACGTGGCCGAGTCCGACATTTCGGTGGCCGCCCGGGTGCTGGGCGAGTTTCCTGAGTTCCTGACCGATGCCCAAAAGGTGCCCGACAACCTGGCCGAGCTGGGCCGCCTGACCCATCTGCCCGACACCAACATCATCAAGCTGCCCAACATCAGCGCCTCGGTCGGCCAGTTGATGGCCTGCATCAAAGAGCTGCAGTCCAAGGGCTACGCCGTACCCGACTACCCCGAAGATCCCAAGACCGATGCCGACAAGGCGATCCGCCTGCGTTACTCGCGTTGCATCGGCAGCGCCGTCAATCCGGTGCTGCGCGAAGGCAACTCCGACCGCCGCGCGCCCAATGCCGTCAAAGCCTACGCGCGCAAACACCCCCACTCGATGGCCGATTGGAGCCAGGCATCGCGCTCGCACGTCTCGCACATGCACCATGGCGACTTCTACCACGGCGAAAAATCCATGACGCTGGACAAGGCCCGCGACGTGAAGATGGAGCTGATCACCAAGAGCGGCAAGACAATTGTGCTCAAGCCCAAGCTCGCGCTCAAGGACGGCGAAGTGATCGACAGCATGTTCATGAGCAAGAAGGCTTTGCTGGAGTTCTACGAGAAAGAGATTGAAGACGCACACAAGACCGGCGTCATGTTCTCGCTGCACGTCAAGGCCACCATGATGAAGGTGTCGCACCCGATCGTGTTTGGCCACTGCGTGCGCATCTTCTACAAGGACGCATTTGCCAAACACGCCAAGCTGTTTGACGAACTGGGCGTGAACGTCAACAACGGCATGGTCAACCTGTACGACAAGATCGCCACCCTGCCGCAGTCGCAGCGCGAGGAAATCATCGCCGACCTGCACGCCTGCCACGAGCACCGCCCTGAACTGGCGATGGTGGACTCGGCCAAAGGCATCACCAACTTCCACTCGCCCAACGACATCATCGTGGACGCCTCCATGCCGGCCATGATCCGCAACGGCGGCAAGATGTGGGGTGCCGATGGACGCCTGAAAGACGTGAAGGCCGTCATGCCCGAGAGCACCTTTGCCCGCATCTACCAGGAAATGATCAACTTCTGCAAATGGAATGGCAACTTTGATCCCAAGACCATGGGCACCGTGCCCAACGTAGGACTGATGGCGCAGCAGGCCGAAGAGTATGGCTCGCACGACAAGACCTTCGAAATTCAGGAAGACGGCGTGGCCAATATTGTTGATCTGGCCACCGGCGAAGTGCTGCTGTCCCAAAACGTGGAAGAAGGCGACATCTTCCGTATGTGCCAGGCCAAGGACGCGGCCATTCGCGACTGGGTCAAACTGGCCGTTACGCGCGCGCGCAACTCCGGCATGCCCGCGGTGTTCTGGCTCGACCCGTACCGCCCGCACGAAGCCGAACTGATCAAGAAGGTGAAGACCTACCTCAAGGACCACGATACGACGGGTCTGGACATCCAGATCATGTCGCAAGTGCGCGCCATTCGCTACTCGATGGAACGCGCCATTCGCGGCCTGGACACGATCTCGGTCACCGGCAACATCCTGCGCGACTACCTCACCGACCTGTTCCCCATCATGGAACTGGGCACCAGCGCCAAGATGCTCTCAATCGTGCCTTTGATGGCTGGCGGCGGCATGTACGAAACCGGCGCGGGCGGATCGGCACCCAAGCACGTGCAGCAGCTGGTGGAAGAAAACCACCTGCGCTGGGATTCGCTGGGTGAATTCCTGGCACTGGCCGTGAGCCTGGAGGACCTGGGATTCAAGACCGGCAACGAGAAAGCCAAGCTGCTGGCCAAGACGCTGGACGCGGCCACCGGCAAACTGCTCGACAACAACAAGGGCCCATCGCCCAAGACCGGCCAGTTGGACAACCGTGGCAGCCAGTTCTACCTGTCCATGTTCTGGGCTCAGGAATTGGCGGCGCAGACGCAAGACGCGCAGTTAAGCGCCAAGTTTGCCCCGTTGGCCAAGGCGCTGGCTGACAACGAAGAAAAGATCCTGCAAGAGTTCAAGGCGGTCCAGGGCAGCCCGGCCGACATTGGCGGCTACTACCTGGTCGACAAGAAGAAGGTGCTGGACGTGATGCGCCCCAGCGCCACCTTTAACGCGATCATTGCTGCTGCGGCGTAAGCGCGGCTTGCAAAACTACTCCACTGTGACCGACTTGGCCAGGTTGCGCGGCTTGTCCACATCGGTGCCGCGGGCGCAGGCGGTGTGGTAGGCCAGCAGTTGCAGGGGCACTACGTGCAGCAGGGGGGAGAGCGCGCCGTAGTGCTCGGGCATGCGGATGACGTGCATGCCGTCGGCGCTTTCGATGCGGGTGTCGGCGTCGGCCAGCACGTAGAGCACGCCACCGCGGGCGCGCACTTCGTGCAGGTTGCTTTTGAGCTTTTCCAGCAGCGCATCGTTGGGGGCCACGGTCACCACCGGCATCTCGGCCGTCACCAGCGCCAGCGGGCCGTGTTTGAGTTCGCCCGCCGGGTAGGCCTCGGCGTGGATGTAGCTGATCTCCTTGAGCTTGAGCGCGCCTTCGAGCGCAATCGGGTAGTGCAGGCCGCGCCCCAGAAACAGTGCGTTTTCCTTTTTGGCAAACTCTTCGGACCAACTGATGAGTTGCGGCTCCAGCGCCAGCACCGCCTGCAAGGCGGCGGGCAGGTGGCGCAGCGCCTTGAGGTGGCGCTGCTCTTCATCGGCACTCAAGCGTCCCTTGGCCTGGGCCAGCGCCAGCGTCAGCAAAAACAGCGCGGCCAACTGGGTGGTAAAGGCCTTGGTGGAAGCCACGCCAATCTCTACCCCGGCGCGCGTCACGTAGGCCAGGCTGCACTCGCGCACCATGGCGCTGGTGGCCACGTTGCAAATCGTCAGCGTGTGCTGCATGCCCAGGCTTTGCGCGTGGCGCAGCGCGGCCAGCGTGTCGGCGGTTTCGCCCGACTGGCTGATGGTGACCACCAGCGTGCGCGGGTTGGGCACGCTGTCGCGGTAGCGGTATTCGCTGGCCACTTCCACCTGCGTGGGTACTCGCGCGATACCCTCCAGCCAGTACTTGGCGGCACATCCGCTGTAGTAGCTGGTGCCGCAGGCCAGAATCAGCACCGAGTCAACCTCGGCAAACACCCGGTGCGCGTTGGCGCCGGGCGCGTGGTTCATTTGCTGGTCAAACAGCTCGGGCACGATGCCTTGCACGCCCTCGAGCGTATTGGCAATGGCTTGGGGCTGCTCAAAGATTTCCTTTTGCATGTAGTGGCGATACGGCCCCAACTCGGCCGCGCCGCTGTGCGCCACCACGGTTTTTACCGGCCGCTGGGCTTGCGTCACCGGCTTGCCCTGCGCGTCTTGCACCCAGTATTTGCCCAGTTGCAGATCGACCCGGTCGCCCTCTTCCAGGTACACAATCTGGTCGGTCACCCCGGCCAGCGCCATCGCGTCGCTGGCCAGAAAATGCTCTTGCCCATCCTTGCCCACGCCCAGAATCAGCAGCGAGCCCGCACGCGCGCCCACCAACCGGTGCGGCTCGTCCTTGCAGAACATGGCAATTGCATACGCCCCCTGCAACTGGCGCGTGGCCGCCTGCAAGGCGTCGAAGATGTCGCCGTCGTAGAGACTATCGACCAGATGGGCAATGACCTCGGTATCGGTCTGGCTGACAAACACATAGCCCTTGGCCTGCAGCGCGGCGCGCAACTCGTCGTGGTTTTCGATGATGCCGTTGTGCACCAGCGCAATCCGCCCGGCGCGCTGATGGGCGTCGGCACCGCGGCCATGGCTGAAGTGCGGGTGGGCGTTGTTCACCGAGGGCGCGCCGTGCGTGGCCCAGCGCGTGTGGGCAATGCCCAGTTGGCCTTGCAGCCGCGTGCCGCCGGGCGCACCCGCCACCTGGGCGGCCAGTTCGGCCACGCGTGCGGTGCTGCGCGCACGGCGCAAGCCCGAGTGCTCTGCGTCCGCCCCCTGCACATAAACCGCCACGCCACAGGAGTCGTACCCCCGGTACTCCAGCCGCTCCAGCCCCTGCACCAGCACGCCCACAATGTCGCGCTGCGAAACCGCCCCCACAATACCGCACATAGCCACACTCCCCACAAATGCTCAAGAATGGCGTGAGCGTAAGCGCAGTCAGAAGAAATTGGCGATCAATAAATTGATAAATTTCAACTTTTCAATCAATAATGCTGCTTCTTGAAATTTTGTTTCACTGTAATGGCAATAGTATTCGTTTCGTGAATTCAATGCATCTCATGTCGTCATCGCGAGGCCGCTCCCTCACTTCGTCGCGAGGCCTATCGCTATCGTCAGGAGGCCGCCCCCTCACTTCGTCATCGCGAGGCCGAAGGCCGTGGCGATCCATGACTTCATGCCTGCATGGATTGCCGCGCTTCGCTCGCAATGACAGCCTTTCACCTTCGCAGGGCCCCCACTCTTCGTCATCGCAAGGCCTATCGTTATCGTCACGCGGCCGCTCCCTCACTTCGTCGCGAGGCCTTTCGCTATCGTCATCGCGAGGCCGAAGGCCGTGGCGATCCATGACTTCATGCCTGCATGGATTGCCGCGCTTCGCTCGCAATGACAGCCTTTCACCTTCGCAGGGCCCCCACTCTTCGTCATCGCGAGGCCTTTCGCTATCGTCATCGCGAGGCCTTTCGCTATCGTCATCGCGAGGCCGAAGGCCGTGGCGATCCATGACTTCATGCCTGCATGGATTGCCACGCTTCGCTCGCAATGACGGGGAGGGCAGTTCGCGATGGCCAGGGCATATCTCGGTTTAAGGGAACCCCGACCATGGAACCAATCACACTCGATCAGACCGACCTGGCACTGCTGGCGCAGGTGCAAAGCGACGCCAGCTTGAGCAACCAGGAGTTGGCGCAGCGCGTGCACACTTCCGCACCCACTTGCCTGCGCCGCCTCAAGCGCCTGCGCGACGCGGGCCTGATCGAGCGCCAGGTGGCCATCCTTCAGCCCGAGCGTCTGGCGCAAAGCCTGGGCCACGGTTTGACGGCGATTGTGGAAGTCACCCTGGAGCGGCAGGACGCAGATTCACTGAACGCGTTTGAACGCCGCGCCGTTGCAGAAGATGCCGTGCAACAGAGCTACCAGGTCTCACCCGGCCCCGACTTTGTGCTGGTGCTGCATCTGGCCAACATGCCCGCCTACCAGACCCTGGTACAGCGCCTCTTTACCAGCGACGCCAACGTGCGCAACGTCAAGGCGTTTTTTAGCGTCAAGCGGGGCAAGTTTGGGGCGGAATTGCCGTTAGGCTGAGGTAGCGCTGCCACCGCCCCCTACAGCGGCGCACTTGCATCCCCGGGCTTGGCACCTGCAACCCTGGACGCCATTTGACCGGCAACCGATGCCAGGCCATTGCTTACGTCCGGGTGTTCAGATAGCGTGCGCCAAAAATCAAACGCCGCCGCGCGCACCGCGCCGGTAAAAAGATAGGCATCCACGTCAAACGCTTCGTAGTCCGGCAGCCCGATGGACGCATCGGGTTTCCAGCGCATCGGCAGCATGTCGTAGCACGGCGTCAAACTAAAGTCGCCTTTGGACAATTGCGCCAACGTGCTACCACGCGCAAACAAACTCAGGTTTCCAGAGTGCATATCCGAGTTGCCGATAAGCCGCCCGAACTGCAGCAAAAAAGTGGCCGCCTGCGCGTCCTGGGGCTTGAGCTTTCCCTGGCGCGCCAGTGCCTCGCAGGTGGACGCCCAATGGACATACCCACCCGGCACAAACGCGCTGTGCGCCGCACCCACCGCCACCACGTGCTTGCGGCCGCTCTTGCCAACGCGATCAAACCGGGTGGTCAGCAGGTAAGTGCGATCCTTGCCGCGCACGATCCGGCTGTTTGCGGCGCGCTGTCCGTGGCGCGACAACACTTCTGCAGCAAGGCATTCGGCCACCAGCAGATCGGTCCAACGGTCGCCAAACGGCGTCCCTCGCGGTGGCGAAAATTTCACCAGCACGCGCTCGCCCTGGTCGGTGACTGCCAAAAACTTCGGTTGCTCGCCCCCTGCAGACGAGCCCGCCGGTAGCGTGCTGGCAACATCGGTGGCAATCGCATCCAGGGCGGTGGACTGCGCAGCCTCATCGGCTGCGGTTGCAATGGTCGGCATCGCTCTTGGGGTTGCCTTGTCGCCAAACCCAAGGCGCAAAGCACCCGGAGCATCGTGCAAATGGAGCGCGGCAACCAACACCGTTTCAAGACCCCACAGCTCGGGATTGGACGTTGCGTTGGGCAGCGCAATTTGCTGCGCCAGCAGCCGCCCCAAAAAACCTTGCGCTTTCAGCGGCGTCAAATACCAGGGCAACTCGAATTGGCACAACTCGGCAACGCCCTCTGACTCCAAGGCCAGCTGATTTTTCGCCAGATAGCCCAGCGTTCCCATTCTGCTGGCATCGCCAGCCTCGTCAATCAGCCAGATCGGCTGCTGCCAGGCATCCGCTGCGATGGCGCGGTGCGCGGCATAGCGCGCCTTGGAGCCCTTGCCAATGGCGACGGTTGCCTCGCCCAGGCCCGCCAGAATGCGCGACACCGTGGGCTGACTCTTTTTGATCGCCCGCTGCAGCTCGGCCGAAGTCATCGCGCCCTTGTCGGCAAGCAGGTTCAAGACCGTCTGTTGATCGCTGGTGAGCGTCATTTGGCGAATATGTGAATAGATAATCTTGCAAATATTATATTTAATTTCAATATGGTATAAGCGTTTTTTGTTAATTATGAATAGGTTTTGAATTAACAATCATGACTGAATGTTGGCCTTTGCAGTCGGTTCCGCGCCCAAACCGGCGGAATTTGTCCAATCCGTTAGTGCTGCGTATTCCAAGGGTTGATGACAGTCAGGCCGGCAGCTTCAAAAGGGCCGGTGTCTCGCGTTGCAACAATCAAACCATGGCTGGCGGCCGTAGCGGCAATGTAGCCGTCCGCGGGCGCAATGGCTTTACCCTGGGCTCGGGCACGGGCACGAATTTCGGCGTAGGCTTCGGAGGCTGCCGCATCAAAGGGCAGGATCCGGCCGACGAACAATGGCAAGATGCGTTGCTCAAGACTGGTGCGCAGCGTGTCTCTTCGTTTGCCCGGTACCAGTGCCGCAATGCCGAAACGCAACTCAGCCAGACTGATCGTTGACAGATAGAGTGTTTCGATAATTTGCGCGTCTATCCAAGTCAACACGCCTGCATCACCGCTGCGCTTCAATGGTTCAGAAACGACGTTCGTATCGAGAAGAATCATTCAAAGCTCATTGGTTCTGCGGGTGACTTGTCACGCTCAATCTCAAGATCAACCCCCCCTGCCTGCTGGCCGATTTCCGCCAGCAAGGAACCCAGCTTGATGCGGCCCTCTGGTCGTGCGATGCTTTCCAAAATGGCTCGGACTTCGGCTTCGGTACTTCGACCAGCCATCGCGGCGCGCACACGCAAAGCGCGATGCGTCTCTTCAGGCAAGTTACGGACAGTGATCGAGGACATTTGGCACCCCTTCAAAATTGATCTCAATGATTGCATTGTACGTCACGTGCAATCAAAATGACCAGGAAAGCGTTGGCATTGCTCTGGCGCACTTCCGTGGCGGCGTGGCAGCAGCCGCACTTCTTGGGGCGGAATTGCCACTGCGTTGAGGCAGAACCCCGGTTGGCGCGCTGCGTTTGTGGACAATAGTTGCACCCAAACAAAAAGCCTGCGTGACTCGCGTCACGCAGGCTTTTTTAGGTCTTAGAAACTCAGGCTTGTGCCTGAATTACATCAGAACACGTACATCAGGCCAACAGAGTACTGGTTAACCTTGGTGCCGACATTGGGAGACGTGATACCGTATTCAAAGTAACCGTAGGTGTTCTTCAGAACTTCCTTGTTCACAAAGAGCTCGGTTCCAGTGTTCGACGTGTCGGTGTTCTTGGCATACTGAACGCCAATCGTTGCACCAGCCACGGGAACAGCAACGCCTGCGCTCCAACCAATGTTGTTCTTGCCACCGTTTGCGTACACGCCAGACACCTTGGCAACGCCAAAGTCGTAGCTGCCAGCAACTGCAGAGTAGTTGTTGCTATTGGCACGCGCTGCAGCGTCGCTACTGGCGGACTCAAAGGCCAGTGCAGCGGCCAAGGGGCCTTGTGCATAAGTCAGGCTCAAAGAAGAGTTGGCCTTGGCAGTAGTATCAGCGTTAAACAATTGTGCGTCGCCCTTGGGGGTCAGGCCGATCGCAACTTGGAAACCACCCATGCTGGGGGAGATGTAGCTCGCCAGTTCCTTGGTACCACCGGCCATTGCTTGCACACCGTTTTGGCCCAAAACAGGCACGCCAGCCAAACCGGCTGCCATCGTGTCATTGGCAGCGCCGTTCAGGTCAAAGCCGATCAAAGCGCGGAAAGCCACGGAGTCTTGCGTGCCAGCGCGGATTTCGCCCATGCCGCTGGAAAGGCTAAACCAAGCTTGACGATCAAAGAACTGACTGCTCTTGCCAGGGAACGTGACGTTACCGGCTTCCAGATTGAAGTTGCCCTTGAATCCGGAACCCAGGTCGGTTGTGCCCTTCAGGCCAACCTTGGTGGTCGAGTTGTTGCTGTAAGCAAGCTTACCTTCGTTACCAACCGCGTCGGACTTGGTCCAGCCGGCATCAATCAGGCCGTAAACAGTAACTTGGGCTTGTGCAGCACCAGCCAGGCCCAACAGGGCAGCAATTGCGATAACTTTTTTCATGTCAGAACTTTCAGTTTGGTTAAGGGTTAATACCAAGCGCGATTTTATCGAGCTTTGCAAAATTTCAAGCCTTTGGCCCTGAAATGGCGTAGCGGATGTTGCACCATGACAACATCATGACAATACGCAGGGGCGTGTCAGCAAACGATTGTTGGGACAAAGGAAATTCAGGCCCGGGGCAAATCCAGGGTGACGGTACAGCCGCCGCCCACCGATGCCTGCGCCCGCACCGCGCCGCCAAGGCGCTCGACGATGCGGCGCGCAACGGCCAGGCCCACGCCAATGCCGGGGTATTCCTGTGCACCGTGCAGGCGGCCAAATACCTGGAACAACCGTCCCTGCAACGCCGGATTGAAGCCCACGCCATTGTCGCGGATCTCGATAGTGACTGCTCCGCCACTTTCGTCATCGCAAGGCAGCGCCCCTTCGTCATCGCGAGCCAGCGCCCCTTCGTCATCGCAAGGAAACGCCCCTCCGTCATCGCGAGCGAAGCGCGGCGATCCATGACTTGGGGCTGCATGGACTGCCGCGTCGCTTCGCTCCTCGCAGTGACGAGCCATAGGTTCACGCTCCGATTGCATTTTCTGCCCCGAGACAGGACG
>Ga0194038_1000077_pt1 | contig 39550 bp, 41 predicted proteins | sample JunL226m_MetaG_FD_148630 | JGI IMG/M metagenome (GOLD analysis project Ga0194038, IMG submission 148630) | Anoxic zone freshwater microbial communities from boreal shield lake in IISD Experimental Lakes Area, Ontario, Canada - Jun2016-L227-6m | ecosystem: Environmental > Aquatic > Freshwater >... | reverse complement strand
ATCATATTGCTAGGGAGGTAGCATTTAGCTTAGCAATCGATGAAATACAAATCCAAAATGTAGATGGAACTACACGTGATTTTATTAATAATCCAATGCGACCCGAGTACCCTGCTTTTCAAGCAGAGTTATATAAACTTTTAGATTTAGGGCTAACTATTACAGCAGCAGATGGATTGGTAAAACTTGGCGGTCCAATGTCAGAGCTGCAGCTCTCATTATTTTATTCCACCAACATACCTGTTTCTCCGGAGGGGGGAGGTATTGAAATCAAAATGATTAGCGACAAACCTATAAAGCTATATCAGAGATATAAATCCTCCAAACAATATCGCTTATGTATTCCACGTCGAAAGAATGAGAGTGAAATAAAAGCTATTTATGGCGAAGATATCTTTTGCGAGTTAAAGATATCAAATACTAGTAGCAGTGCTTTAACGCAGTTGCCTAAACTTAATGTAAAAATTAGATCAACACGAAATATCTATTACTTTTTAGGTCAAGTTGCATCTGCTCAACTAAAGCCAACCAACCCCTATTTAGTTGTTCTTCCACCAACTGCATCTACCTTTAATGGAAAAGTAGATCAACTTAACCAATATGCTCTATTGGTTGTGAATAAAAATGTTGAGCAAAAAAATCCATTCGCATCATTTGAGGCCTTAGATGGCAACTTTTATACAATCCCAAGAGAAAATAATGGCTATTCGTCAATTATTCTTGATATGTTGACTCAATTCCAAACCCTAGCAAAGGTTCCAGGAAGCATACCGCCATCTCCGGCTGTAATATTAAGATAGCCTTGCTTTAAGTGTTCATTTTCGAATCAGCAGCAAGGCAGCTCTTCATTGCCTTGAGCTCAAGCGCCTTAAGCCATTCTGGTTTTGCTTTAGCGTTCATCAATATCTCATTCACTTGCCTATTACTTGCATTTTTAGAAATATATTCGGCCAGACAGCTGCAGTAAGGCTTAAAGTCTTCTTCAGTAAGGGATTTCTTTTTAATATCTTTATGTTCTTCCACTTGTTCTTGAGCACAGTTTTTCTGAAAATCACTAGAAATTGCTTGAGCTTGAGCATATCCAGAGGTTGCTACTAAAAAACTGATTATTAGAAACTGTAATTTCAACATTCTTCTTTCCTTATTTATCCATAAACTCTTCGATAAGAGTGTGCAGCCACTCCATCTTTGAGAGCATCTCTGATTGGAATTGCTATTAAATCGATACCTTTGTTTACTAAGATTTTTTCTAGTGTAGAGGGAATTGGCTTTTTCAGTTCGGCATGAGCCCAACTAGGAAGATTGTTAAAGCCAGCCTTGCTAATCAACTTTACAAAAGGCTTAGACTGAAAATTACTAGGAAAGTCATCTAAAAGTTGAATGATGCTTTTGGCACGCTCACCATAGTGGAGTTCTGGCAGATAAGACTCAATTGCTTCCTGGGTTCCTTTGAGAGTGTCTGGTAGGTTTTGAGCGCCAAGCATTTCTCCTAAGACCTTCATTTCTTTGAAGTATTGATCCTGCTCCTGCCTAGTGAGCTTTGGCTGCCGATAGCTTTGATAAGCCTCCAGAAAACTGAGCGTTTCAGTTAGATGGACCCAAGCTAATAGACGAGGATCAGTTGCAATATAAGGTTTTCCAAACTCATCACTCCCATGGATATGTTTATGAATTCTATTCACTTTATGAATAATCTCATTTGCCATTTCATGAGAACCATAAGTTGTTGCAGCAATAAAGTAGGCGGTTCTGCCTAATCTGCCTTTGAGATCCTTCCTAAAACTTGAATGATCCCAAACTCCTGCTAAGGCTTGGGGGTGGAGGGCTTGAAGCACTAAGGAGCTGATACCTCCAATCATCATCGAGATAAAGTCGGCATGAACTCTCCAGGCAATAGACTCTGGACCAAAGAGCCCCCGATCACCCTTGGGGTTAAGGAATGCTACTGGGGGACCACTACTTCCACCAACCATTTCTCGTATAGTTTTCCGAATCAGCTCATCAAGCATGGCGTCAATGCATCATTTGATTTCTTAAATCGTCATCTTCAATGATTTCTGAAATCAGATCGAGCCTGATTCTGGGATTGGTTTGTGCAAGTAAATGGTTCTTTTGAATTAAAGAGATTGGCAGCAATTCAGCAAGGCGATTTGAAACCCAACCACAATCATCCACCTTAAATGGCTTCTTAAACGGAGCGTCAGCTAAAAGATCCTGGCTTTGTATCACTGAGATGATTTCATCAAGTAATTTTGATGTCTTTTTATGTTCCTCAGGAATGGGAGTAATAGGATCATTTTCTAAAAGTGCAATCTCACCAATCCACAGCCCATTAGCCTCTTGTTTACTACTGAGTAATTTAAAGCGCTGCGTACCAAATGACTTTGTCATATAAAGAGCAGGCTGGACTGGATCAAAGTCCTCAATTTGAGCCAGGGTTCCAATTTTTGAAAAGGATAGAGATGCATCTTCTTCATTGGTATTTGGATTTTTTATAATGCTCACAACACCAAATTCAGTCTTTTCCCGCAGGCATTGCTTAATCATATCCAGGTAGCGGGCCTCAAAAATCTTGAGGGCGATGACGCCATCAGGGAAAAGTACAGTTCCCAGTGGAAATAGAGGTATTTTGCGAGGGCTGGAGTTCAAATTAGTCATTTGCTCAATTTAATGGATTTACCCCATCTTTGCTGATAGTGAGGTGGGATTAAATGCCCCTACTGTTTTTTATAGTCAGCACTAAACTCTATTTCCGTTTACATTCGATACTCAACACTAGGAGCCACACATGGTAGAAAAATTTCGTATCAAACTTGCCCGCTGGATTCTAGGTAAACATTGCCCTTGCTATCAAATGGGTTATCACAATATGGTCGATTTTCAACAAAGAAGTGCGGACCAGTTGGCTAAAGCCCAGCAGCGTCAAATGATTAAATAATAGAAAGCATTCACCTGCCAAAAAATAGGCAATTAATCGCTGTAGTGGAGAGCTAAGGGCATGGCTTGAATTAGTAACTTCAACCATAGGGTAAAAAGGGTTAATTAATGCGCTGCAGCACAAAGTTTGAATCAGTTTCATACTTAATCTAATCTAACTTTTATATCAAAAACACCATGGAAGTCACAAAAGCAGTCAAAGTAGCTCTCAACACCCTGGTTGATATAGCCAGTCACTCAAGAAATGGCCAACTTGTGCCCGTTCCAGAAATAGCCCAAAGGCTAAAGATGTCGATTAGCCGCATTGAACTATTGTTGCGACCACTTCGGGAATCAGGGCTGGTTATTGGAATCAAAGGGCGAACTGGCGGCTATCAGCTTTTAAAAGATCCTCGCATCATTACGATCAAAGACATTGTTTTGGCGATGAATCGCATTAAAAAGAGAAAAGTAGAGGTATCAGATATTGCCAAAGAGCTTTATCAGTCACTAGAAACTTATATGATGAATTGCATCTCTAATGTGACCTTAGCCTCCGCTATTAAAGATTACATCCCACGATTTAGTGAGGTGCAAACTGCGCCAGAGAGAAAGTCCTATTTGCCAGTAGAGCCTGTAGTAGACGTCAAGCAAGAGAAGAGTCCAAAAGGTGAATTCCAAAAAGTAATTCAAGCGCCATTTAAAAAGGTTGAGGAAATACCCCGTGGCCCAAATTCAGTCTTTGATTTTGCTAATTATTTGGACCGCAGTCCCACTTAATGTAAGGCAAGAAAAGGAATTATTTCTTAGTAACTTCACTTTTCTTTCAAGCGAGAACTTTTACGAGATTTTTCATAAAAGTGATTGGGCTTGGATTTAACCCACTGAATAAATCGCTGCATTTCAGGATGTTCTTGAAGAGCAGCAGCGGTATTAAATTGGACGGCTAGTTCAGTTTCAGTAAAGAGGGCATGTATTTGGCGATGACAAATGCGGTGGAGATATTCTGAATTTTTCCCACCTTTAGACTTGGGAATGAGGTGATGCGCATCTTTTTGGGATTCTGGAATGGCCCGGGCGCAAATAGGGCAGACCACATCTATGATTTTTAGGCGTGGTGTTGGTGCAAGCGAAATCAGCTTCTGGCGAATTTTTCCAATCATTCGAGTTTTAAAATATTCATGTGCCCTACAAGTTTATTAAATAAGTCATAAACTTGCACAGTGCCAAAATTTTCCATAAAAACACTTTCTGAATCTGATATTTCCCGCCTGATTGAGATGGCCTGGGAAGACCGTACCCCATTTGATGCTATCGAGAAATCATTTGGCTTATCTGAGCCTCAAGTCATTCAATTAATGCGTCATGAGCTCAAACGGGGCTCCTTTAAATTGTGGCGTAAACGGGTTACTGGAAGGGCAACAAAGCATGTTGCTCTTCGAAGCAAGTTGGTAGATCGTGCTTATTGCCCAACGCAGTACAAAAATAAATGAAATCCATTAAACGCTTAGTTCTAATTCTTGGGGATCAGTTAGATTTAAAAGGGGCTGCCCTTAGAGATTTTGATTTCAATACTGATCAGGTGATCATGATTGAGTCAATTCCAGAGGCTAAATATGTCTGGTCTCATAAAGCCAAAATTGCTCTCTTTTTATCTGCTATGCGGCACTTTGCCCAGAGTTTGAAGGAGCTCAATTACCCCCTCGCTTACATTCAAAGATCAAGGCTATCCATCGTTGAGACCTTAAAAGAAAAAATGGTCCAAGAGGGGATTACGCATCTGATCTGTGTCGAGCCAGGTGAATGGCGCTTAAAGCAGCAGATAGAAGAATTGGCCAAAGAGTTATCGCTCACGCTTGAGATGCGCGAGGATGATCACTTCTATTGTTCGCACGAAGAATTTTCTGAATGGGTGGCTGATAAAAAAGAATTGAGGTTAGAGTATTTTTATCGCTTAATGCGCAAGCGCCACAATATTCTGGTTGATTCCAAAGGAAACCCTGAGGGTGGTCAGTGGAATTTTGATCAAGATAATCGCAAGCCCTATTCCAAAAAAGGTCCCGGCATCATTGAGGTCCCCGTTTTATTTGAGCCAGATCTAGTTACTCAAGAGGTTCTTGCTTTTGTTAATGCTACTTATTCAAATCATCCTGGATCCTTAGATCATTTTCGGTGGCCGGTAACTAGAACCCAGGCGCTAGAGGCTTTGAATTATTTTGTCGAATACCGTTTAAGAAACTTTGGGGTATTTCAGGATGCCATGTGGACTGATACCCCATTTGGTTGGCATTCGATTCTTTCGAGCTCGCTTAACCTAAAGTTGCTCAACCCACGTGAAGTGATTGCAGCTGTTTTACAGGCATGGCAAAAATACGCTTTAGATCTTTCCACAGTTGAGGGATTTATCCGGCAAATATTAGGTTGGCGAGAGTTTGTCAGGGGGATGTATTACCTAGATATGCCCAAGATGGCTCAGGATAATTATTACAATCACAAAAGGCCTCTGCCAAAATGGTATTGGTCGGGTAAAACCGATATGGCCTGCATGAGAGATGCAATTGGTCAAACATTGCAGTATGGCTATGCGCATCATATTCAGCGCCTGATGGTGACTGGGAACTTTGCTCTCTTGGCAGAGATCTTGCCATCAGAAGTCTGTGATTGGTACTTGGCAATTTATGTTGATGCGATTGAGTGGGTAGAGCTTCCTAATACTGCTGGTATGGCTCTGTTTGCAAACGGTGGGCGCTTTACTAGTAAGCCCTATATTGCTAGTGGCGCTTATATCAAGCGCATGAGTAATTATTGTGACTCGTGCAAATACAAACCAGATGTTCGCTTTGGGGAAAAGGCTTGTCCTGTCACCACCTTGTATTGGAATTTTTTAATTCAACATCGTAGCCAGTTTGAATCTAGTCCACGCACCAGATTAATGACTGCAAATCTCAAAAGAATTAGCGACGAAGACCAAAAATCAATTATGGAGCATGCAGAGCATCTCCTCACTCACCTAAATGATCTCTAGAGCTTGATATGGTGACTTCTTTCAAGGGTAATAAAAGTTTTTTACCTAGCAAAATCTGCGTCGTCTGTAAAAAAGAAATGACCTGGAGAAAGTCATGGGCCAAAAATTGGGAATCCGTTAAATACTGCTCAGAGGCTTGCAGGAAAAGGGCGCCAAAGGGGTAGAGCTAAATTGATAAGCTGCTACCAAGGTAATTTTTCACCTGAATAGGAGATAAAGCTTCCCGAGTCCTCTTGCTTTAGATTTTCAATGACTCTAAACATATCTGTTACTGCATCGATTGCAGGCCTTCCAATTTGCTCGCCACGAAATGGTTTTGATAGTCCCGAGTTCACAGTGCCGGGATGCATTGCGACTAAGGCAGTATTTGGTTTTGTGCGAGCCCATTCAATAGACACTGTTTTGATCAGCATATTAAGAGCAGCTTTAGATGCACGATAGCTGTACCACCCACCAAGACGGTTATCTTCAATGCTGCCGACTTTAGCTGATAGGTTGACCATGATGCTATTTTTAGAATCGAGTAATTTGGAGAAGTAGCGAATGGTTAGTGCTGGGCCAATAGCGTTGATTTTCATGAGTTCTGCTAGTTGCTCAGCATTAATATCATCCAATCTTTTTTCAGGCATCCAGTCGCTAGTGTGTAGGACTCCAATCGTATTAATGATGAGATTAAAGGGCGCTTCCAGAGAGAGTGCTGTGGCGCAAGATTCTATTGAATCTGGATTTTGATAATCAATGCTATGTTCGGACTGGCGATGAATTCCTACCACTTTGGAGCATGCGGAGTTATTGTTAAGCAGTTCCACAAATGCACTCCCAATGGTTCCAGAGGAGCCAATAATGAGTGCACGAAAGGGGTTTGGAAGTAATCCCATAAAATCTTTTCTCAAGAGTACTAATGCTGATTGTCGTATTACTTAAGTTTAAGCTCACTACAGAATTGCTTTCACACAGCTATTAACCGCCTACTGGCCCTCTATTTAAGTGGGCCTATCCTGGGATTCTGCTCTCAGAACCCTTTGGCCCCAGTTTCAAGTGCTGATGGGTCTTTTATGTCTGACTTAAAGGAATGCTTGGAATTTGATTTATATTAAGCCTCATATCTATTTTTTGAAAACCATTTCATGCCAAGTATCTCGAAGGGCGGTCTTAAACTCATCAACAAGGATACCCTTTGGGATAAAGCCTATTTATCCTTGAGAGGTGCATTGTTGGCAGGTAAGTTTGTTCCTGGCGAGCGCATTATTCTGAGAAAAGTTGCTCAGGATCTCGGTATTAGTCTTACCCCAGTTCGTGATGCCATTAATCGTTTAGCCGCTGAAAATGTTCTTGAGAGAGGCGGTGTCGGGCAAGGTGGGGGTGCCTCAGTGCCACTGCTGAATGCTAATGAGTTTGATCAATTGATGTCAATACGCAGCAGCTTGGAACCATTAGCTGCTGAAGCAGCTGCTAAAAATGCAACTAAAGCTGAAATAACTGAAATTGCGAAACTGTTAACTCAGATGAGAAACTTGGCAGAAACTGGAAACCTAGCTTCTTATTTAGATGCGCACTACAAGTTCCACTTTGGAATTTATAAACTAGCCAATCAATCCATTCTTCTTCAGGCAATAGAGGGCGCTTGGCTTCGCTGCGGACCCACATTAAATCTTGCATTACCAGAATACAAGCCTGGGCAAAAAAGACATAAACATCACTTGGCTGCACTTGATGCTCTAAAAAAGGGCGACGGTATTGGGCTTGCAAAAGCTATTCGAGCCGATATTGAAAGCGCCAGACTAGATATTTTTAATTTATTGGATTAAATATATAGGTTGAAAGAGGGTTAATGCACTATTTACAAAATGAATGTTATTTGTTATAACATTGGTATATTTCCTAGCTAAAGGAGTGTGTATGAGTACATGTAAAACAGTTTTCAAATCTATTGTGATCTTTATGCTGGCTCTGTTTGCAATATCAGGCCCAACTATGGCGGCAGATTTCCCTACTAAGGAGATAAAACTAATAGTCCCTTGGAATGTGGGCGGGTCAAATGATATTTCAGCCCGACAACTTTCTAAAATTCTGGCAGATGAGGGAGTTACTGTTGTTGTTGACAACGTTGCAGGCGCAACGGGAACCATAGGTATGACAAAAGTAGCTAATGCAGAGCCAGATGGTTACACCATTGGCATGGGAACTAGTTCTACTTTGGCGATGATTGCGCAAGGTTTGACACCACTTAAAAACGATCAATTTGCCCCAATTGCGCGAGTCACGACTGATCAGTTGTTACTGCTTGTCCCTAAGGATGGCCCAACAAAAGATTTGGATAGCTTTGAAGCAATGGTGAAAAAGAATCCAGGAAAAATATCCATTGGCACACCTGGCAGTAACAATTTAAATCATATTTTTGCAGTCATGGCAGGAAAGATTGTCAATACAGAAATTATCACCGTCCCCTATACCGGGGGCTCTAAAGTAATCATTGATTTAGCTGGCAAACAGCTTGATGCAGCAGTCCTTAAGCCATCTGAAAGTAAGGGACAGATTGACTCCAATATGGTGTTGCCTCTAGGGGTATTCGCAAATGAGCGAATTAAATCTATGCCCAATATTCCCACCTTTAAGGAGAAGGGATATAACGTTTTTCCATATGGACCATTGGTACAGATGGCATACCTTGTTGCTCCAGCAAAGACTCCACCAGAAATTCAGGAGAAATTAATTGCCATTTTCAATAAAGCTATTCAAGATCCCCGCTTTAAGGCTGCATCTGAAGATGGTGGTGCAAAAGTGGATAGTCTTACTGGAAAAGCCTTAGGCACTGAAATTGTTGCCGTGACAAACACCTTAGCTGTAGTTGGAAAAAAAGTGTTTACTGAGAAAAAATAAATCACTGAAATTGAAAGAGTATTGATGAGTCAGATTAAAAAAGTTACCTGTCATGTTGTTTCTGCTCCTGTAGAAAAGCCCTTTACTTCCTCAAGAGGTTGGATTTATAAAACTCGCGGTTCTTGCATTGTGGAAATTGAAACAAACGATGGGATAGTTGGTTGGGGCGAGTGTTATGGGCCATCGGCTGTATCAAAGGCATTTATTGATACCCAGTTCGGCCCTCGGATTATCGGCAGGGACCCATTTGATGTGGAAGTAATTTGGGAAGATTTGTATAACCGAATTAAGGATTACGGTACTACTGGTATGGCAATTTCTGCTATTAGCGGAATTGATATTGCGCTCTGGGACATTATTGGTAAGTCTTGTGGAAAACCCATTCATAAGTTGATTGGTGGCTCCTATCGTGATGAAGTCACTCCTTATGCAACAGGACTCTACTTTATCGATATGAATCGCCTGATTGAGGAGGCCGTAGAAGAGGCAATTGAGTTTAAGCAAAATGGCTTTACTGCCATCAAGATGAAAATTGGTTTAGGCGATTTAAAGCTAGATATCAGACGAGTAGAGGCGGTCCGAAAGGCGGTGGGAGATGAGATGCGACTGATGGTTGATGCTAATCATTGTTTTACGGTGCCCCAAGCGATACAGATTGGACGAGAGCTTGAAAAGTTGAATGTTGAATGGTTTGAGGAGCCCATATCTCCTGAGGACCTAGATGGCTATGTTGAGGTGACTCGTGCTCTTGATATGGCTGTAGCCGGTGGAGAAAATGAATTTACCCGTTGGGGCTTTAGAGATATTGTGGTGCGTAAAGCCATGGATATTGTGCAGCCGGATGTTTGTGCCGCCGGCGGTATTAGCGAATGTCGTAAGATCGCAACCCTTGCTAGTGCACATGGGGTAGAGTGCATTCCGCATGCATGGGGATCAGTGATTGGTGTTGCAGCCACTTTGCATTTCTTAGCAGCTCTTCCGGATCAGCCGCCTAGCTTTAAGGGCAATCCTCCCTTATTTGAGTTTGAGCAATGTGAAAATCCCTTCCGTGATTTGCTATCAGTTGAACCTATTGTTCAGCGCAATGGCAAGGTGAGTGTGCCTAAGGGTCCAGGTCTTGGAATTGAAATTAACCGCCATATTCTTGATCAATATCGAGTCGCATAGACTGTAGTTATGCGCTATTTAACATTTACAACTAGTGGGCAAACACCCACAGTAGGCGTTTTACTGAGTGACTCCTCACGCGTACTAGACCTTTCTCATGTCAGTTGTAGTGACATCATGGGGGGTATCAAGCCTAATTTACTTGAGATGGTAATGGCAGATTTACCGTCTCTAACTCAAAAAATCAAAAACAAGCTTGAGATCGGTAATTACGACCAAGCTGCTTTGGTGAGTATTGATGCTATTTCAATAGGTTCTCCCATTCTCAATCCTGGAAAGGTTGTTGGCGCTGCATATAACTTTACCGATGCATTGGATGAGCGCTCTATGGCTTACCCAACTGAACCCGTTATTTTCATACGCTCAGGCTGTACTGTCATTGGGCCATACGATCCCATCTTAATCCCGCCTGATGTTGGTAACGTAGGTTATGAGGCAGAGTTGGCGGTAATCATTAGTAAACGTGCTTTACATATTGAGCCCGATGTGGCGATGAGTTTTATAGCAGGTTATACAGTTCATAATGACATTAGTGGGAGTGGCATGATTAAAGAGGATGGAGGCAATTTTGTACGTGGAAAGAACATGCTCGCATCCGCTCCATTTGGTCCGTTTCTCATTACACCCGATGAAGTTCCTGATCCGTATGCAATTGGCATTAAGCTCAGTGTTGATGGCAGGGCACTACAAGATGGATCGACTTCCACAATGCTTTTTAAAATTGCCGAACTTATTTCTTATATTTCTAAGAAGATGCCCTTAGAGCCCGGTGATATTATTGCAACAGGCACTCCTGCCGGACTTGCAATGGTGCATACACCAACTGCATGGCTCATTCCGGGGCAAACTGTACGTGTAGAGCTTGAGGGCTTAGGGGTGCTAAATAATCCTATTAAAAAGGGAGTACATTTTCTTGAGTAAGAGATTCAAGGTCTTATTGACTAACCCAATTCATCCAGATTGCCATCAAGCGCTAGCAGGTGAGTGCGAAGTTGTGGTGGCGCCAGATACAAAACCTGAGACCCTTAAGGGGCTGATTACTAACTGTGATGGTTTAATTGTTCGCTGCCTGTTACCTCAAGATATCTTTGAAGGGGCTAAGCAACTAAAAGCAGTAGTACGTCATGGCGTAGGTTTAGATTTCATTCCAGTAGATGAGGCCACTAAAAGAAAGATCCCAGTTGCAAATCTACCCGGTTCTAATACCAATGCTGTTGTTGAGTATTGCTTGGCTACAATTTTTTATTTCCGTCGCCGCTTAGATTTTCTCGATTCACAGCTAAGAAGTCAGGGCTGGCCGAAGGCCCGTGCTCTGGCAGATCCATCAACTGAAGTAGCTCACTCTACGCTGGGTATTATTGGTTTTGGTGCTATAGGTAGCAAATTAGCAAAGGTTGCGACGGGCTTGCAAATGAAAACGATTGCGCTTACTAGGCGCCCAGAACTACTTCCAAGCGGAGTAAGCCCCGTTACAAAAACAGAATTATTTTCTCAATCAGATGTAATAGTAGTCTGCTGCCCTTTGAGCGATCAGACCAAAGGCCTCGTCGATGCATCTTCAATTTCAATGATGAAGTCAAATGCCATCCTCATTAATGTTGCACGTGGACCTGTAGTGGATGCGCAAGCTATTATCAGCGCATTAAAATCAGGTGGTATTGCTGGTGCTGCTATGGATGTGCATGATCACCAACCACTATCTGGACAAGAACCGGTGTTCGACTGTCCTAATCTCTTACTCACCCCTCATATAGCTTCTATTACAGCTAGCAGTATGCGAGGCATGAGTGAGGGGTCGGTAGAAACGATCCTTGCTATCCTTAATGGCAAGCGCACTGAAAATATTGTTAACCCAGAGATATTTCTTTGATTGAGAAAACCATCATGAGTAATCCTATGCGTATAGTCAAGTTAGAGGCTGTCCCAATTTCCTTTCCGGTCCCTGAAAATAAATCAGTTCGACTTGGAATTGGTAAATGCGTTAAACGTGATTCAGTACTGGTACGTATTGAAACTGAAGATGGTCATATTGGATGGGGAGAGGCTCATCATGGCCGTGCTCCGGGTGCAATTGCCAAGTTAATCGACACAACTATGCGTGAGCTAGTACTCAATAGTGATGCAATGGATATTAATGGTATCTGGGCGCGTGTTTATAAGATGCAAATTTCAAGTCACGGTACTGGTGCGGCTGCGGTATTGGCTTTGAGCGGCATTGATATTGCACTTTGGGATATTCGCTCTCAAGTAATGCAACAACCCTTGTATCGAATGTTGGGGGGCGCCTCTAAAAAAATTAAGGCCTATGCAGGCGGCATTGCTTTGGGATGGCAAGAGCCAGCATCCTTAGCAAAAGAAGCGCAAGAACATGTAGCAACTGGATATAGAGCTTTAAAGCTCCGTGTAGGCGATACCGCAGAGAAAGATATTGTCAGAGTGCAGGCAGTTCGTAAGGCAGTAGGTGAAGATATTGATTTACTGGTTGATGCTAATACAAACTACACATTGTCAGATGTACGCAAGGTAATGCCTGCTTTTGATGAGGCCGGGATAAGCTGGTTGGAAGAGCCTTTTCCTCCACAGGATCGTAAGGCATATCGGATGGCTCGTAGTTTGGGTAGAGTTCCTTTTGCAGCAGGTGAAAATCATTACACACGTTATGACTTTGCAACCCTCATTGAAGATGGTGACGTGCAGTTTATGCAACCTGATCTGTCGAAGGCCGGCGGGGTAACCGAGTCTATACGAATTGCCGCAATGGCAAGCGCGAATAAGTTAACTATCAATCCCCATACGTCTGCTACTGCTATCAATATGGGAACAACAATCCATTTTCTTTCTGCGATTGATAATCCAGGGTATTTCGAAGGGGATGTTACTTCACTAAATCCCTTTAGAGATGAGCTGATGGATAAGCTTGCTTACGAACTCGATAGCGATGGATTCGTGAGACCCTATGAAGGGGTTGGTATAGGGATGAAAATCAACTTAGATTTTATTAAAGATCATCCCTTGATTGATGGACCATGCTATGTTTGACGTTTATTGTTGGAATTTAAAAATAATTATCCTTTGTTAAATAAGCAGTAAAAATGGAGATGACATGAGTCTGGTAATACATCCTATAAATCCTAATAATCCAAATTTTGCTGGCTCAGCAAGTGGAATAGATTTAAGACATCCTTTGGATGAGCAAACGATAAAAGCAATTGATGAGGCAATGAATCAATATGCAGTGCTGGTTTTTAGAGATCAACCACTGACCCAAGATGAGCAAATTGATTTCTCAATACAATTTGGGCCCCTTGATTCAGGACTCCGTAAAGCTACTGGAGCTCCAACACGCTTTAAACATGAGCAGTTGATTGATATTGGTAATGTTGCTATGGATGGCTCTGTTGCAGCAAAAGATAATAAAAAACTGATTGGGGTTCTGGCAAATCAACTTTGGCATAGTGATAGCTCTTTTCAAGATCTTCCAGTGAAATATTCAATGCTCTCTGCTGTAGTCGTGACTGATGATGGTGGATTAACTCAGTGGGCAGATCTGCGGGCTGCCTGGGATGATTTACCTCAAGAAACTCAGAAGCATATAGAAAAAAGGACTGGTTGGCATTCCGCCTTTCATTCTCGCTTTATTTTAGGAGATAAAGATTACACCCCAGAACAGCTTTCTAAATTTCCGCCGGTTGAGCGCCCGCTCGTTTTAACTCATCCTGGTTCGGGCAGAACATTAATGTTTCCTAGTGTCCATATATCTGAGGTGAACGGCATGTCTGTCCCCGAAGGTAGATTATTGGTAGCAGAATTGATTGAGCATGCAACTCAAGCCAAGTATGTCTATACGCATCATTGGCGTCCTGGAGATTATGTGATTTGGGATAACAGGGCTACTCTTCATCGAGGTACTCGCTACGATTTATCCGTTCGAAGAGATTTGAGAAGAACAACAACCCTAGAGCGAGAGTTAATCTCTGCGACCGCTGAATAAGGAAAAAATAAGCTTCATGCAAAATTTATTAAAGGCACTTCTTGCGATTACTTTTATTTTTTCGCATTCATCTTTTGCGGATACATATCCCTCTAGACCTGTAAAAATTATTGTGCCGTTTGCTCCAGGATCGGCATCAGATACAGTAGCTCGCACTGTAGCTGACAAATTAACGCTTGCTATGGGGCAGCCATTCATAGTTGAAAATCGTGCGGGCGCTGGAAGTACGATAGCTAATGAGTATGTAGCGAAAGCCGCTCCAGATGGCTATACCCTTTTAATTTCTACAGCCGCTTTACCAATTGGCGCCAGTGCATATCCTAATTTGAGATATGACACTGCAGCATTTAGCTCAATTACCGTGTTTACAAACTCAGCACTTGCTTTAGCAGTGAACCCTGAATTTCCTGCAAAAAATGCCCGAGAGTTTATTGAGTATGCAAAAGCAAATCCAGGAAAAATAAACTTTGGGTCGCTTGGTATAGGTACTTCTCATCACGTAACAGCTGAAAAGCTGAAGTTGGATGCTGGCATTAATATGGTTCATGTGCCCTATAAAGGCTCTGGACCGGCGCATCTAGATCTAATGGGTGGGCAAATTCAAGCTATGTTTGATAACTTGGTTGCCTTAATGCCGCATTTTAAAAGTGGAAAATTGATTCCCATTGCTGTTACTACTCCTAAGCGTCACCCACAATTACCGGATATCCCAACATTGTCTGAAGCTGGGGTAAAAGGCTTTGAGGCGGTAGCATGGTTCGGAATAGTGGCCCCACCAGGCACTCCTAAAGACATTGTTAATAAATTAAATCTTGAGATTGTAAAAATCTTGAATATGCCTGAGGTCCGTCAGCGCCTAGTTGACGGAGGTTCAGAGGTTATTGGAAACTCGCCTGATGATGCTGATCGTTTTCTAAAATCAGAAATTAAAAAATGGGGCGTAGTTGTGCGCACAGCGAAAATAAGCACTGAATAGCCCAAACGGGCATCCTAGGACCAGTCCCTGCCACGAGTAAATGATAGTTAGTATTTACATCTATTTTGGAAATATAAAATGGGTGTTTAATGGGGCGAGAGATACTGCAGATAAGCTAGAAGGCCTTGAGAGCTTTGAAAATAAACGACAGCTACAGTATCGCGGCAAATAATTTTTTAAATTGGTTTAGAGACCATTTCTAACATAGAATTGGGTATCAGCATAAAGAGTGAACGAGATTAAATATGGCTTCAGGATTTAAAGGTAAAGGCAAGAATGTTTCCTTAGAAGAGCTTGTGGCTAAGGTTCCTAATGGCGCCTCTCTAGCCTTGGGGGGTAGTTTCTTGCATCGTGGTCCTTTTGCATTTGTAAGGGAGCTTATTCGCCAGAAAAAAACTCAACTTGAAATTATTAAGCAGTCACCTGGTTACGATATCGATATTTTGTGTAGAGCGGGAATTGTAAAAAAGGTAAGAGCCGGTATTGTTGCCATGGAAGGTAACTTTGGTTTAGCGCCTTCTTATAGAAAAGCAATTGAATCAAAAGCAGTAGAGCTAGAGGAGCATGCTTGCGCAACTTTGACGGCAGGCTTGAGGGCAGCAGCCTATGGAGTTCCATTCCAGCCTTGTGGTGGTTTACAAGGTAGTGACATTCCTAACATTAATGGTTGGAAGCGAATAGATGATCCTTATGGTCAGGGCGAGCCAGTTTGGGTGATACCAGCCATTTCTCCCGATATCGCAGTTATTCATGCCAATGAGGTTGATCAACAAGGGAATGTCCGTGTCTATGGCACCTCGCATTGGGATCGAATCATGAGTCGCTCCTCAAAAACAGTATTAGTTACAGCAGAGAAATTAGTAGAAGATCATATATTCACAGATCAACCTGAGGTGACATTGATTCCATACTTTATGGTGGAAGCTTTTTCAATTGTTCCTCAGGGCGCATGGCCAGGTTCTTGTTGGCCTTACTATGAAATCGATTATCCAGCAGTAGAGGAATACATGAGCTCTTTGAGCCAAGATGTTTTGGATGCACACTTGAAAGCCGCATCTGAAAAATTGGAGTTGATTAATGCCTAATTCATGGTCTCCATTCTCATATATCGTAACCAACCTCGCTAGATTTATTCGACCTAATGAAATTACCTTTAGTGGAGTCAATTCAAGTATGCCGATGCTGGCCTGTTTAATGGCTAAGCGTGCTTATGATTGGGATTACATTTACATCAATGTGGCTGGAGGTGTAGATCCAGAGCCCTCTTCTATTCCCCTATCTAGTTCAGATCCAGTGTTGGCTGAAAATACCGCCTCTATTTTTGATAACGAAGATTTTTATGATCTTTGTACCAGGGGACGCATGGACCTCACTTTTTTGGGGGCCGCACAAATTGATGGAGAGGGGTCTGCTAACAACTCCGTCATTGGTAACTGGCATAGCCCAAAGGTGCGTTTACCTGGAGGTGGCGGTGGCGCAGTAATGTTGCCAACTGCTAAGCGAGCATGTACTTGGCGCACTGAGCATTCGAAGAGAACATTGGTGGATAAGTTAGATTTCAGAACCTCTTGGGGAGGATTTCATGGGGTAGTAACACCAATTGCAGTATTTATAAAGCGCGACGGACGTTTAGCTTTAGAGAGCTGGAATCCCGAGTCGAGTCTTGAAGAGGTCAAGGAAAGAACAGGGTTTACGTTTGATGCTTCGCAAGCAAAACCAACGGAATATCCTACAACTGCAGAAATTGAAGCCTTACGATCACTAGATCCACATGGTCACTTTGAGCGTGATGCCGCTGTGAGCATCCGTATTGCAGCACATGCAGCTCCATAGCCATTATCAATATTGACCACTACTATTCCCGAAGAGCAGCTGCTTAAAGCTGCATTGAGGGCAGTACGCCCACCTTCGGCGGCGCCATAGCCAACTGAAGTGGGGATGGCAATAATAGCGCTGTTCACTAGACCACCTAAAACAGTAGGCAGTGCGCCATCCATTCCAGCGGCTACGATAATGATGGGGAACTTAGCGATCTCATCAAGGCGCTCAAGCAGTCGCCATAAGCCGGCTACCCCAATATCATGGATTAATTCAGCACGATGACCAAAAAAAGTTAAGGTTCGAGCAGCTTCCATAGCAACTGCCGCATCACTAGTTCCTGCACTAATAATGGCAATATTCTTCTCTGCGGATAGCGGATGTGGTTTAGAAAAAAATCCAGTATTGGAAATGGGATCAAAATCGATTTGATTCTTCAGCTTTCCTGCAATACCTTCAAATTTAGTTGGCGTCAGATGAGTCAATAAAATGGATTTTTCATGTTGCATGACTGCTTCAAGAATATTGTTGATTTGTTCAGAAGTTTTTCCGCCACAAAAAACGGCCTCACCTAAACCCGTGCGTTGTTCACGGCTGAAATCAAGCTTAAAGTCTGGCGACTGCATGCTTATCTCCAATAAAAGCGCTGCCGGTAATATAAGGCACAAATTCAATCCCTTTGTTAGAGTAATGCTCATCTAGCATTTTTCGAATGCTATTTTTAAGATCGTTTCTGACTATAGATTGATCTTTGGCCATCAGAAAATTAAGGCTGTCATCATCCAATTCAACTGAGACGGATTTAGCGCGAATACGACACCGCACTACCGAAGCCTTTAAGGATTGATGCATTAGATTCTCCACTCGATGCACTAATTGAAGCGTGCTTACTTCAATAGGTATTCCAGTTTCAATGCGACTTGATAGACAAGGCGATGAAGGTAGCTTAGCAAGCTCTCCAAGACCCAACTCAAGGGCAATAGCTCTAATCATGGCTTTATTAACTCCCCATTTTGCAAAGGGATGAATAACATCGAGATTGGATGCAGCCTCTAATCCGGGACGATACTCCAAAAGATCATCAGCATTGGTGCCCGAAAAAATTTGCGCTGAGGTTTTCTGAGATATTGCAGAGATTGCTGTGTAAAGAGACTGTTTGCAATAAAAGCATCGATTAATGGGATTTGTTAAGTAGCGCTCATCGCTAAACTCGCCAGAGTAAATTTCTATTAGCTTCCAGCCATAATTTTTAGACAGTGCGCGTACACGTTCTGTTGCCTCGGGAGGGACCGCAGGTGAGATGGCGTGAAATACCTCTAAAGAGTCATTACTTACTAGACCAGCTATTCTCGTTAGGGTGATGCTGTCAATCCCCCCGCTGAGCGCAATCGCGACTTTAGGAAATCTGCTGATTTCCTCCTGAATGATTTCAATTTTTTCTGTAAGCTGACTATTTAGCATCTTTATTCAAAACATGTTGCTCTGACATCTGCTTATTCATTGATCTTTGTGATGCACTTGAGGAGATTGCTGCTATATCTGAAATTTCTGCCTTAGCCGTCACTTCATTATTAGGCCTATTGGCGATCTTCACTCTAGTTTTGGGTTGATCAAGGCTGACCTCTGATCGACTTAATATTTTTCTTTCTACTTTTGCGATGCGTAGACCTAAAGTGCTTGTTTCAATAAAGCACTGCTCACATACAGATTCAAGGGCATCAGGCTTTACTAAAATTTGGACTTGCGTCAGCATGCGCCCCTTTTTCCCAAATAAAGTACCTTGGTAAACCTCAATAACACCCGGGTATTGCCGTAGCTTATCGATGCCAATGGCTAGATCTTCTGAGGTTTGATCATCGATTTCAAAAGTAATTGTGGAGATAGGGTCATCATGAATAGCTTGTTCGCTAGCTTCGAAAGCTAGACACCGCAGTACATTGGAGATGTTGGCAAGTTTCTTGCTGCCAAAACCATTGCCATAACTTGTAATCGATGTGTCTGAGCCTTGATGTGGTTTAGAGATTGATAACAAGTATTTCACAATAGTTGCTCCTGTTGGAGTCACTCGTTCACCTTGTATCCCATCGTCTACCACTGGGATACCTTTCATCAGAATTGCTGTCGCAGGTGCTGGTATGGGTAAGAGACCATGAGCAGTTTTTACGGTTCCACCACCGATTGGCAAAGCTGAAAAAGTCCACTCAATACTCCCGAGGGCATCAATCAAATATGCCGCAGCAACAAAGTCGATAATCGAATCCCATGCCCCAACTTCATGAAAACTTACCTCATCTGGTTCGATGCCGTGAACTTGAGCTTCTGCTTTAGCTAAAAGTGAGAATAAATTCAGTGCATGAGAAATAACTTCAGTCTTGAGATTAGAATTTTTTAGAAGTTTGCAAATCTCAGAATATTGGATGTGGTCATGGTTGTGACTATGTCCATGATCAGCATGATGGTGAGAGTGAGCATGTTCAATGGCATCAAAGCGCAATCCCTTGAGTACGCCATCATGATGCTTTACAAACTCCACTGTTCCTTTAGATGATTGTGGAAATTGGTCTATTCCTTCTATCATGGCTTGAGCAAGCTCGGGGAAAGTATCGGCTAGAGCTGCAACAAACATATCTCCTGCAATGCCGCCAACCAAATCAAGATGAATACGCGTAATATGTTTTGTCACTCTTAGGCATCCACGCGAAACTTAATTCTGGGTTTGCTCCAAAAGCTAGGAGCAACTACTACTCTAGGATTTTCCCCAACGATTTTCTTGGCGATTTTCCATGCGGCCTCGAAGTTTGGCGCTGTATTCATCCCAATGGCTCTGAAAGCTGCCGGATTGGAGGTCCCAGCCATGATCACCTCGCTAGCCCGATTAAGGGTGTATTCATTTTCATATAACAACCAGAATGGGTGGAGCGGGGGATAGCCATGACAATGAGTGTACTGATGAACATATTCAGGATTATTGTTAAATTCATCCTCAAAATCGATAAGCCCACGAGGACTGTGCAGAGTCCCATATACCTCAATCACTTTTTTGTAGGAAGGATAGAGCTGAGGATCAATATAGCCTGTGGTGGGAGATACCGCAATCACTACACCACCTTCACGTAGTACGGGTCCCTGTGCATTGTAGCGAGGCAGAGTAAAAGTTCCAGCACCAGCAATTAAAGTGTTATTAGCATTGCCATACGAAAAGCTCGCCGATAGACCAACAATCAGAATATCCGCTTGTGGTGCATCACAGACAAAACGACTAGAGGCCAGCTCCCATGCTGGCGCTTTGATGGCGCTTGCATGTCCTGCATGCACCCCAATCATCTTCCCGCCGATGCCATTAATAGAATTGATGTAAAAGACTTGTTTGCCAGTAGCTTGTTCCATAAAGGAACTCATTTCATCTTTTACATTGACCGGTTTTTTCTTTTCACCAACTGCGACTTTGATGAAATCTGGATCAGGGATTGCGTTAATACTGTGATGAGATGCAATACTCTTGGTAGAGGCAAGACCGATGCATACACCAGTGCCTGTATAGCTTGGACCTTGTGCAGACGAGACATTGCCTTGATAAATCATTAAGTCTGCATCTAAATAGCGCTTATTGTGTTCTACGTATCTTCCGCTTTCGGTAATTCCTAGATAAGTCAATTCATCTTGGTTAGAGCAGTCATGATTGACGATGGCATTAAGACGCCAGAAGCGATTAAATAAGGTCGGACCAAGATGGTTGGCTAGTTCTGTGCGAGTAGGTTTACGGTGATTGCTAGATGCACAAATAAATAAAATATCTCGATCTTTGATGCCCGCACGATTGAGCTCTTCCACCAAAATAGGCAGGATGGTTCTTGCCGGTAGATTTGGTCTTGTAATGTCATCAAAGCCAATAGCTACTTTCATACCTGGTTTAGCCAAGGAAGACAGTGCTGGCATTCCCAAAGGGTTCTCTAGGGCATTTAAAACTGCCTCACGCGCATTCTCAATAAGAGCGCCTTCTTGGTACTCAATAATCGATGCGCTATCTGGTACCTCGATATCAATTTTTCGGTCCCCATAATCGACTGCTACTTTCTTGGTTCCCATTGATTAGCCCTTTGCTGTTGAAAATGCTGCCCGTAAGTCATTTCTGGTGACCTTACCCATGGCATTACGAGGTAATTTATCACTAAAGGCGATGTATTCAGGAACTTTAAAGGGGCTGAGCCGTTCGCGGCAGAATTTAATAATTGAATCAGGGCTTAGGTCTTTGGAGGAAACCACAACCAGACCAACACATTCACCCCAAATAGGATCAGAAAGACCCACTGCAGCAGCTTCAATAACATCTGGATGCATAGCTGCAACTTGTTCTACCTCTAGAGGAGAGATGTTTTCACCACCCCGAATAATCATTTCCTTTTTTCTGCCGACAATAAAGACGAATCCCTCTTCATCAATGGTGGCCAAGTCACCCGAATGAAGCCAGTCATTTCTAATAGTAGAGCTAGTATTAGCAGCGTCTAGATAATATTCTTTCATGATTAATTCACTCTGAATTAACAATTCACCTACTTCATTTATTCCTAAGGTATTGTTGTTTTCATCAACAATTTTCACTTTTTGTGGGGCTAAAGCTTGTCCAATCGAACCAAACTTTCTTTTCCCATTAATGGGATTCATAGTGTTAATTGCAGTTGTCTCTGTAAGTCCAAATGTTTCTAAGAGTAAATTTTTCCCAAAACGATTCTCAAAGCGCTCCGCTAATTCTTTTGAAGTCGGCGCAGATGCAACCTTAATGTACTTTAAAGAAATTTCATCTGAGGAGGGTGCCTGCTTTTCATGCTCAAGCAGAAGAGACAAAATAGTAGGAGAGACACTGGATGAATTGACTGCATATCTTTTGCATTCGTGCCAAAAATTGCTAGCAGAGAAGCGTTTGCGCAGCACAATGCTAGCACCTCGATATAAAAACGGTAGGTTGCTAAACATAAGTCCATTGGTATGGAAGAGAGGCATCACACATAAGGTGCGATCACTTTCTTGGATCTCAAAACCCTGGCTCACAATTTGTGCAGCTGAACATAAATTATGATGGCTGAGTAAAACTCCTTTGGGGTTACCTGTGGTTCCTGAGGTATAGAGCAATAAAGCGCCGTCATCAGCAGCGATGTTCTCAATGTTGATCGCACTAACAGAATAATTTTTTAATTCGTCATCACGGTGAGCGGCGATAGCTAGATTTTCTGGAGAACGCAATACCAAAATTTTGGGTGAATGCTTTATTAGGGGTAATGTATTACTCAGAACCTCTATAAATTCGGGAGAAATGACGATGCACTTACTTTGCGCGTGGTTAAGGATATAGGCAAGCTCAGGCGGAGTTAAGCGATTATTGATCGGGTTTGCAACTGCTCCAGCTTTAAATGCGCCAAAATACCCCGCTATTAGTAAAGAGTCATTTAAAGAGATAAAGCTAACTCTATCTCCAATACCAACTCCATTAGATTGAAAGAAATGGGCAAATTGGTTTGATAGCTTATCCAAGTCTTCATAGCTCAGAACCTCATCCTCAAAAAAGATCGCAGGTTTCTGGCTACTATTACGAGTAATAATTTCTTGAGCGAGCATATTTAATTGCGCTTCAATTTAAGACGGATGATGAGCGTTTGACAACATTAGCCCATTTAGCCATTTCGTCTTTAAGCAAGCGGCAAGTTTCCTCAGGAGTAGTACCCAATGCCTCGGAACCTTGTTTTTTAAACGTACTGATTACTTCTGGTGTTTTTGATAAAGCCTGAACCTCACGCGAGAGTCGGTTGACGATTTCAGGGGATGTACCAGCTGGTGCAAGTAATGCATAAGCATTCGTCACTTCGTATCCAGCAACACCCTGCTCTTGAATAGTAGCGAGGTCTGGTAATGAAGGGGCACGTTTAGCACTGGTAACGCCTAAGAGTCTTATCTTCCCAGTGCTCACATGTGGAAGGAGGGCAGGCATGGTGTCAAAAACCATATCAATCTGTCCGCCAAGTAAGTCTGCTACTGCAGGACCACTACCTTTGTATGGAATATGCAGTAGCTGCGTATTTGTCATTGCTTTAAATAATTCTCCTGCCATTTGCTGGGGAGTACCTGGACCAGCAGAACCGAAGCTTAATTTATTTGGTTGGGCTTTGGCTAAGGCAATGAGTTCTTGAACATTCTTCGCTGGTAGGGAGCTATTGACTGCTAATATCATTGGTGTTGATGATGTCATGGAAATACATGCAAAAGCAGTTGCGAAGTCATATGCAGGTTTCTGTGAGGGCATTGCAGCATGGATAGAGTGACTTCCAAGTGCGCCCAGTAAAAAAGTATAGCCATCTGGAGGAGATTTTGCTACTGCCTCAGCGCCAATTTCACCACCAGCTCCAGCTCGATTTTCAACAATAAAAGACTGGCCAAATTTTTCACTCAAAAATTGAGCATAGACGCGCCCTGAGGCATCACTTGCACCACCCGGGGGAAATGGGACGACTATTTTGACTGGCTTATTAGGCCAGGCTTGCGCGCTTACAAGAGAGGTAAAGGATGCTAGCATCAAAGCTAGCAACCCAATGCTGAATTTTTGGCTTAGTCTCATAGATGTCTCGATATATATTTTAGTTGTAGAAATAAATTTTATTATCAAGGATTAGAATCCTAAATAATCTTGACCTTATAGAACTTTACCACTAGGATCGAATGAAAAGTAAATGAAATTGCCGCATTCATTTGATGATCTGGTTAGCCCCCCTACTTAGAAAAAGTAGTCCCTAAAGCAAAAAATAATGGCCAATTCAATTAGACTTGCTGTAACTACTTAATCAATACTTTTGCGGTGCAAATATGAAGCCTTTAAAGATACTCTTCTTCTCCTTTTTCATCAGTTTTGCTAATTTGTTAATGGCCCATCCAGGTCATGATGGAGATCCTGGATTTACGCAAGGTTTTTTACATCCACTGAGTGGCTTTGACCACTTTCTAGTGATTCTATTAGTGGGTTTTTGGAGTGTTTTTGTACTGAACAAGTTCTGGCTTGGCCCATTCATTTTTATGGTGGGTATGATTTTTGGAGTTTTCTTTGGTCTTGTAGACATCCATATAGAGTGGCTTGAACTTGGTATTTCAATATCAGTCATGGCCATTGGACTTTTCATTTTCCTTAAGAAAAAGCTGGATCTACGGATGAGCCTTTTTCTGATGGCAATATTCGGCGCGTTTCATGGTTTGGCTCATGTTCAGTATTTGAATTTCATGCACAGCGGCTTTATTTATCAATCGCTTGAGGATTTGGGTGGACTATTGCTTGCAACATTTGCTCTCCACCTTCTAGGGGCTGGTATAGCGAAAATATCGAAGCATCAAATTTCAATAGTGAGTCAAGGCGCAGGATCTATTGCTTTCATTTATGGACTTATTCTTACTGCTCGACTAATCTAGTTTTATTTAAGAACATTAGCAGCGAGCATTTTGCTAATTTGATCTTCACTGATGCCAATGCTTTTAAGTAGCTCATGGGTATGCTCTCCCAGAGATGGTGCTGGATCGTTTGTTAGTTGGGCGCCGTTATCGAGAGTGAATCCCAGTCCAGCTGTTTTGATGGTTTTATTAGACTGCTTAAAAGTCATAAAAGGGGCTGTAACATTTGTTCCTTCGATGAGCTCATCCAGAAATTCAGAAAGAGTACGTACCTTGGCTGCAGGAACGCCCACTTCATTAAGGCGAACTTCAAGATCTACAGCAGAATTTTCTGAAAATACCTTTTGAATTTTTTGCTTAACGAGAGCGGGTTGCCTTGCTATTACAAAACCTTCGTTTATCGCATTAAATGCCTCTAGATCTAAGAGCTCAGGGTCAGAGCAAATCTCATCTAGATTTAAAAGATGCATCATTTTTTTAAATTGCGCAGGCGTATTAGCGGCTGTTGATATCCAGCCATCGATGCACCGGAAGGTATCTGAAGCGGGACTACCGCTATAACCTTTATTTCCGAGTCGTTTGGCTATTTTTTGATCAGTTAAATAGTCGGTAGTAAATGGGTACATTAGCATCAGAGCTGCTTGAATTAAGGATGTTTCAATGTACTGACCTAGGCCATATTTTTCTTGTCGATAGATTGCAGATGTAATTGACAGAGCCCCCAACATTCCGACTGCAACATCGATTACTGGAAATCCTACTTTTATAGGGTTTGTATCATGCTCGGGACCGGACATCATCATCATGCCGCTCAGGGCTTGAATAACTTGATCATATCCACCTCTAGTTGACCAGTTTCCCTGTTGGCCATATCCAGAAATCGAGCAATATATTATTTGAGGGTTAATTTTTTTGATGGACTCATAGTCCAGGCCATACTTTTTTACTACTCCAGGACGAAAATTTTCAATAAATACATTGGCATTTTTTGCAAGACTACGAATGGCATTTGCACCTTCTGCTGTGCGTATATCAACGGCTAATGATTTCTTTCCAGCATTGAGACTTGAAAAACCTGTAGGGCTATCTGTAGGGGTAGATTCTTTATTAGCCCTCATGACATCACCAGATCCCGGCTTTTCTATTTTGATGACTTCTGCTCCTAACTGAGCAAGGTAATACGAGGTTAATGGTCCAGCGATGACGTGGGATATGTCAATGACTCGAATGCCCTTTAATGATGCTGTCATGGTGATGTTTATTCTCCGCTAATACCAGTGAGACGGATAATTTCAGCCCATTTTTTGTTTTCACTATTCATATAGGCAGCAAAGGCTTGAGGACTCTGACTTGGAGTAATAATATTGCCTGCATCTTCATATGCGGTTTTCAATGCTGGGTTTGATAGTGCTTTGGTAATACCTTGGAAAAGGATATTAATTCTATCTTGAGGCGTTTTAATTGGAGCCCAAATGCCAAACCATGATTCTTGAACGGTAAGTTCATTTTTCATGATTTCATTGAGCGTCGGTACATCTGGAAACTGAGCCAAACGATTTTTGCTGGTGACTGCTAGAGCGCGAAACTTGCCTCCTTTTACTAAAGGAACTCCTGTTCCCGCAATCGGAAATGCAAATTGGGTATCACCACGTATTAGTGATGCGGCAATTTCAACGGAACCTTTTAAAGGAATATGTGCAACTTTTAAATTATTGAGTGACACAAAAGTGGCCCCCGCAATATGGGCTGAAGTTCCAATACCACCTGAGCTGTAATTCATTGCCCCTGGGTTTGCTTTTGCAGCATTAATCACATCCTCCACCTTTTTGTAAGGAGAATCATTGGCAACGATCATCACGGTTGGTGAGGAGTACATATTGCTGACGGGAGCAAAATCTACTAAGGGGTTAATAGAGAGATCTGGCTTCATGATTTTCTGCACTAATTGAATATTTGATCCAAGTAGAAGGGTGTATCCATCAGGGGCTGACTGGGCAACAAATTGAGTTGCCAATACACCTCCAGCACCAACCTTATTTTCGACGATGATGGTTTGTTTTAGTGCTTCCCCCAGATATGGAGACACTTGCCTTAACTGAACATCTGGTCCACCACCAGCTGCATAGGCAGAGATAGTTTTAATTGGCTTGTCAGGAAAATTGGTTTGCGCAAAGGCAGGTAGAGATACCGTACACATTAAGAGTGCAATCTTTAAGAAGATTTTTCGATCCATATTTCTCTCATTAGCTTTCAAATTTAGTTCAAGTCCTCACTACCAATGTACTAAGCAATCTTCCCGCATGTCCTAAACTTTTTTATTATTAGACTATTTCATGACTGGAATAAAGCCATCACGGTTAGGCATTCTCACTAGAGGCAAGGTCTTAGCATTCATTTCATCATCAATGCCAATAATCTTATTCATATACAAAATATATGCGGTGGTGCCATAGACCTCATTATTAGTCAGCGTCTGAGGTTGTGCATGTGGCATTGCCCTTCTGGTGTAATCAAATAAGGTAGTTGTATATGGCCAATAGCTTCCAACCGTCTTAATGGGTTTATCGGTATTTAATGCACCACCGCCTACTAAGCGATTAGCTACACCGCCTTGGCCTTGATTTCCATGACACGCAGCACATTTTTCTTGATATATCTTGTCACCTTGTTTGGCAGTTGCTCCACCAGAAGGTAGACCATCTCCATTTGGGGCGATGTCAATATTCCAAGCAGCAAGTTGTGGTTCACTAATTAGTTTACCCAGATTATTGTATTGAGTGCTTGACGTTTTTTTAGTGGTACAGCCCATCGCCAATGTAACCAAAATCAGGATGGTGATGTAATTAGCGCGCATTAGAAACCTCCCCATTACTAGCAACTAACCATGGTTGTATTGCGTTATTGTGGTAATAGGAATTAGAGCTTCTTGCCTTTATGACAGATTCCAGTGTTGGCTGTACATCACCCGTTGAATCAGTGGCTCGACTCAAAATTGTTGCACTATCTCCGTTCCATTGCCATGGCAGACGAAAACGGGTTAAACAACGATCCATGATTGGACCTTCCAAAATGGCATCCTCCCAGGATTTTCCGCCATCGACAGAAACCTCTACGCGACGTATTTTCCCGCTTCCAGTCCAAGCAATCCCTGAGATTTCATAAAAGCCTGGTTTGCTTAACTTCATTACTGCAGAGGGGCTAGTAATCACTGATTTAACACCCATTACAAAAGTAAACTGTAGTGCCTTACCATCAGCCCCTAAATCGGTATAGGCTGATGTTTCTTCTCTTGTTTGCCATGGTTCTGTTCCTAATTTCAGTCTTCGCAACCACTTCACACTCATATTCCCTTCAAACCCAGGAATAAATAAACGTAAAGGGTAGCCTTGTTCGGGACGGAGCATTTCACCATTCTGAGAGTAGGCAACGATGACATCATTCATTGCTTTATCAATTGGGATGCTTCTTGTCATTACAGCGCTATCCGCTCCTTCCGCGAGTACCCAGCGAGCATCAGGCTTTACACCACACCGATCTAACAGGGTTGAGAGTCTGACGCCAGTCCATTCACAGCATGAAAGCAGACCATGGGTTTCTTGTACAGTTGCCCAGGTACGCTTCTTCAACTCAGCAAAGGTATTACCAGAGCACTCTAAAAAATGAATTTGAGAAACGGCAGGGAGACGCACAATGTCGTCCATAGTAAAGATCATTGGTTCATCTACTAGCCCATGAATCACTAAACGATGTAGGTCAGGATTAATTTCTGGAATACCACCATGGTGTCTTTCAAAATGGAGACCACTTGGGGTAATGATGCCGTGCAACTTTTGTAGCGGCGTCCTTGAGCCATTAGCGTATTTCAGGCGAGTAACTAACTTCTCATAAGAACTGGGAATGCCGTAGTCTGGATTTGGAAAGTTTTGTCGCTGCGTTTTTGTCCATGGGTCAATAGTTAAGAAATCCGCATCTTTGGGCGGACTTGCAACTGCAATCCCGGCAGCAAGTGAAGACCCAACACTGGCAGATGCAACAATGGAGCGTTGCATGAACTCACGACGTGTAACTGTTTGGTTTTTTTTCGACATTTGTAAAATCCTTATTCTTAGCTAATAGAAGATTCAGTCAGCCTTGATATTTGTAGATTTAATGACCCTTGCAAAATTTTGGATATCATTTTTAACGTAGGTATCTAGTGATTGTGAAGTACCACCAAAAGGCTCGGCAGCTTGTACAAATAGCTGCTGAACTACCTCAGGACGCTTTAATATTTCATTGACGTCTGAATTGATTGACTGAATGATTGCGGCAGGAGTACCTGCAGGTGCATATAGCGCGACCCAAAAGACGCTATTGAATCCTGGGAAACCACTTTCAGAAACCGTGGGAACGCTTGGCAGATTTGGGGAGCGTTTTTCACTAGTCACTGCTAGTGGGCGTAGGCGCCCAGCATTAATGAAGCCAATAGATGCAGTAAGTCCAGAGACTAAAACCGGTACCTGCCCTCCCAAAACATCAGCAGCAGCAGGGCCACCACCTTTATAGGGAACATCAACCATTTTGATGTTAGCTGTAAATTTAAATTGCTCACCAGCAATATGTTGTAGTGAACCAATCCCAGCGTGCGCATAGCTTAATGAGTCGGGATTGCTTTTCGATGCCGTCACAATATCTTGAAGCGTCTTGTAAGGAGTTTGTGGATTTACTGAGATTGCATTAGGAGTGGAGGCCAATCCAACTATGGGAGTAAAGTCCCTAGGAAAAATTTGGGCTTTAGCGCCAATTAAGGCGGGGTTTGCAGCATTACCACTACTAGCAGCTAAGAGGGTATATCCATCATTTGGTGAGTTTGCGACAAACTCAGTTCCAATCATTGCATTAGCGCCTGGTTTATTTTCTACTACTATCGAGGCCCCCATTTTCTCTGTCAATTTTTGGGCAATCATCCTCGTTATAACATCGGTGCTTCCACCTGAGCCATAAGGCACAATGATTTTGATAGGCTTATTGGGGTAAGTGGATTGTGCAAAACTGGGTGTGATATTCCAAGAGATGAGTATCGCTAAACCAGACAAAATAACTTTTTTCATGTCATTCCCTCCTAATTATTTTTTATTAATTTAATTTAACTCAGTTGCAATGCTTCTAAGTGAGAAACTTCATTTCCAGCAATTTGACCGCTAATAATGCATTCAGCCAAATTACCACCTGAAAGATATAAAAATCCCCATATTGAGCCTATTTCGCCAGCAACATAGAGTCTTGGGATTACTTCATTAAATGTATTTAATACCTCTTGCTTTGTATTGTGAATGAGGGCGCCCTGGGTATTTGATACCACTGGCCAGACTTCTCCGAAATAGTAAGGAGCGGAGTGGATGGGTATTCTGGTTTGAGGTGGTCTACCAAATTCATCGATTCCATTTGAGCTGCATTGAGAATTCCATTCTTGAATCGTATTTTTAAGAGTATCGATTGGCACATTGGTTATAGTTGCCAACTCTTCATGTGAATTTGCTTTTTTTAAGATACCTAAATCAACTTCTTTCAGATTATCAGAGCTCCATTCGTATACATCAATATCGGGATCATTGATAAAAGCTTTTGCAACTGGATATAATTTTCGGCCTTCCTCATCAAACAACATAAATGCGGGTAAGTTTGGGAATCGATTTTTACTGGCCTCATATTGATCCATATAGCGATGACCTGTATCGTGCCCATAAGGCTCATATTCGTTCATGAAGCGCTTGCCATCTTGATTGATCAGAATCCAAGACATACGAACATCTGTGGACATCACGCCTCTTGTCCAGTCTGGTAATTTTTTACTCCTGATGCCAAAGGGGTACTTGGGGTCCGTATGACGAAATCCATAGCTGCCATGGAAATGCCACATATGCCCAATATCTGCGCCTAAAGCTTGAGCCATTTTGATTCCATCTCCAGTGTTGCCAAGAGTAGCAGCAGGCAAAACAGGGTGGAGTTGCCAATATTGACGCTGCATTTCAATACCCGCCTCAAATCCTCCGCAAGCTAGAACTACTCCATAACGCGTACCAATTCTTCGAATTTGATTATTGGCTTTAACTAATAATCCAGTGATGACCCCATTCTTATCAGTAATTAATCTTTGAACGGCGTTGGAATAACGTACCTCAACACCAAGATTTTTGACATTGTCATTGATGACCTTAAAAGCATTAGCGCCTGATTTGAGAGATTTTGCTCTCGGAAACTCTTTGCTTTGATCAAATCCAGGTACGGAATCGTATTCCATAAATTGAAAAGCTTCATAACCAGGTAGCGGATAATTTGCTGGTCGATCTAGTGTGCTTAGACTTGCATTGTTTACCTTACCTAATTCTTTTAGCAGTGAAGGAAGCTTAACCATTTCGCCTGCAAAATGACTTAATAGACTGTCATTAATTGTTTGCGCATTAGTTGCTTTGAGATACTCATAGGCCTTTTCTTGATTAGTCGCAATCCTAAAACCGCCCCCCGAGCAAATCGACAAGCCACCTGGGATGCTCATCTTTTCAAAAATGATCGGCTTTCGTCCAGCCTTGGCCGATGCAATTGCAGTCATGCCGCCCGCAAAGCCATATCCCACAATTGCCACATCTATGACTTCGTCAAAATGGGCTGGCTCTGGTTGGTCCTCAGAAAACACTGTCATAAATAGAATACCTTGAGTAATAAGTAGTTCCACATAGCAGAACATATAAATTAAGTATTAACCATTTTGAAATAAAAAAAACATATTGACAAGGATTTAATTAGGTTTTAGAGTCTTTTTAACTAACTAAATAAATTCTGCAATGCAGTACAAAAATAATCTAACGCGCAATCAAGTGATAGCTTCAGCTGCTGGCACCCTAGAGGTGCTGGAGGCAATTAGTCAATTAGGGGTGCCATCCTCTTTAGGCTCAATTATTTCTGCTACGGGAAGGCCAAAGGGCACCGTCCATCGTATGGTCTCAACCCTTGTAAATACCGGATTTGTGAAACAGGATGAAGCAGGACACTATTTTTTGACTTTAAAAGCTTGGCGCATTGGATCGGTAGCAGTTCAGACTTTAGATATTGCTGACAAAGGGAGGCCGATCCTCGGTAAACTGGGCTCTGAAACTGGCGAGACTGTTCATTTAGCAGTACTAGATCCCTCAGGTGGCGTTGTATATGTTTCCAAGGTTGAAAGTCCCAAATCTATTAGTGTGCAGACGAGGCTTGGCCAAATCAATCCTTCATGGTGCACTGCGACGGGAAGAAGCATTATTGCTTTTAATGAATCAGTTGCCCAAACAGTTTTATCAGAAAAGCTTGATAAGTTTACGAATAAAACGATTACTAGTCCTGACAAGATAAAAAAATTACTCGATGAAGTTAAGGTGAAAGGCTTTGCAGTCACCTTGGCTGAGAATCATCCTGAAATGGGCGGTATCGCTGCCCCAATTCGAGATCACACCGGTAAGGTAATTGCTTCATGTGGTGTTGCCATCCCAGAATTTCGCATGAATGCAGACCTCATTGATCGATTCATTCCTCTTGTAGTAGATGCGGCAAATAAAATTTCAAATCTACTGGGCTATACAACTACATTAATTAAAAAGGAAGTCTCTCATGCATGAAGAGAGTTGTGACATTTTGATTTTGGGGGGTGGGGGTGCTGCCCTTTATGCGGCAATTAAAGCCCATGATGCCAACCCTAACTTAAAAATTGTATTAGCGAGCAAAGGCTTGATTGGCAAAAGTGGTTGTACTCGAATGGTGCAGGGTGGATATAACGTTGTTCTTAATTCAGAAGACTCGTTTGACAAGCATTATGACGACACTTTACGAGGCGGTGGATTAATTAATGATCAAGAGCTTGCATGGACCCTGGTGACGGAGGCTCCAAACCGGATTATTGAATTAGAGAATAAGTTTGGATGCTATTTTGATAGAAACGCTGATGGCAGTATCCATCAGCGCGCACTTGCAGGCCAATCATTTAATCGAACTGTTCATAGCGGAGATCTCACTGGCATAGAGCTAATGAATAGATTGCTTGAACAAGTGTTGGTTCGAGATATCAAAAAAATGAGTGAAGTACGCGGTATTGATTTATTGTTTGATGCCAATCAGGAACGGATTATTGGGGCCGTTCTTATGGATTTTAATTCGGGTGAGTTAATCCAGATGAAAGCTAGAGCGGTATTGCTCGCAACAGGCGGAGCTGCCCCACTATATAAGTTCACTCCAGCATCTCTAGAAAAAAGTGGCGATGGCTTAGCGATGGGTTTTAGGGCTGGTGTCGAAATGATCGATATGGAAATGATGCAGTTTCATCCAACAGGATTAATTGCTGGAGATTCTGTGATGACCGGTACGGTATTGGAAGAGGGGCTGAGGGGTGCTGGTGGGCACCTTTTAAATATAGACGGCAAACGTTTTATGGAAAATTATGATCCCGCCAAGATGGAGCGTTCCACAAGAGATCGCGTCTCTAGATCAAGCTATATGGAAATCCGAGCTGGGAGAGGCACTCCTCAGGGTGGAGTCTTTTTGGATGTAAGGCATCTAGGAAAAGAATTCTTACTTAAATCATCTCCTGGCATGTACAAGAGGTGTTTATCCGTTGGATATGACATGGCAAAAGATCCCATACAAGTAACTCCGACAGCGCACTTTCAGATGGGTGGCATACGAATTGACCCTCTGTGTCGAACTTCGATTCCAGGTTTATATGCCGCCGGAGAAGATGCTGGAGGGGTTCATGGTGCTAATCGTTTAGGTGGTAATGGGGTTGCCGAGTCGATTGTGTTTGGTGGTGTTGCTGGTGAGGCGATGGTCAATGATTTAGAAAGCCAATCGGCGCCAAGTAATCAGAGTTTCGGCAATTTAGAGGAAATATTCAATAAATTAACTCCTTCAAATGGCAGCTTAAATCCCTTTCACCTGCGTAAGGAATTGGGAGTAATGGCCTGGGATCAAATTGGAATTATTCGTAGCAAAGATTCTCTTGAAATAGCGCAAGCAAGTTTGGATGACTATGAGGAAAAATTGAAAGGAATTCCAATTCCAGAAAAAAGAGCTGGTAACAGTGCCTTGCATGAACGAATGAATTTAGAAAATTTGATTGCAGTCGCAAAATTAATAGCAAAATCTGCTGCATTGCGGACTGAAAGTAGAGGTAGTCACTATCGCGAAGATTTTCCTGAAATAGACCAAGAAAATCTTTATAACATTTACCTTAAAAAAGATGGTAACGGAGCAATTTATTCTGAAAAAAGGCCCGTTAAATTCACCAGAAGAAATCCAGAGCAACTTCGCGGTGAAACGGTTATTCCTAAAGGAATCTCTAAATTAGCAGGTGACTCCAAGATGACGTCAGAGGTTTGAAATGCTAAGAATTTATTCATCTAAAAATTGGAAATTCTTATTTCATCGGGTGAGTGGGTTAATTTTGTTAATTTATTTCTTACTGCACGTACTTTCGATTTCTACCGCCTTACTATTTGGCCAAGAAGTATTTGATTCGGTGATGAACGCTTTTAAATCCAACGCATTCCATTTGGTAGAAGCCATCGTAGTTATTTGTGTTATTGGCCATGGATTAAATGGGCTCCATATTATTGCAAGTGAGCGCGGTTGGTTCAAAAATAGGCAGGGCAGCCAATGAAACAAACTTATTTAAGTGGTAATTCATTGGATCTTAAATTGTGGAGGCTGCAGCGCAGCTCAGCAATTGTTGTAATGGTTTTAGTTGCCATTCATTTGATTCTCCAGTTTATAGTTTTTAATTCAGATGCAATTACTTTTATGGAGGTATCTGATCGGATCAAAAGCGGATTCATCTTAGCTATTGATGTAGCTTTACTAATCTCAGTATCCATTCACGGATATCTTGGCTTTCGTAGCATTTTGCTCGACTATATTAATTCTTCACGCCTTGCTTGTTTTATCACTTACATAATTCTAGTGGCTATCGCCTCAACCATTTTATATGGCTTAGTTGCATTGCGCGCCTTCATTTAAGGGAAACCACATGTCAAACGTAGAGTCCTTTGAAATTACTTTAGAAGTATCGAGAACTGATGGTGATGATCTTGTGTCATTCAAGGTTCCTGTTCCTAGTAAAAATAGTCGAGTATTAGACACTTTACTTTATGTTCGACACAATATTGATCCATCCCTTGGATTTCGCTATTCATGCCGTGCTGGTATGTGTGGGTCGTGCGCTGTTGTAGTTAATGGCAAAGAGGGCTTAGCGTGCCAAACAACAATCGGCTCTTTAGACTCTGATATTGTTCGTGTCGAGCCAATGCGCGCATTGCCAGTATTGAGAGACGTCATGTGTGATATGGATCCCTTTTTTAAAACTTTAATCAACTCACACGCTGCTTTAGTTTCTAATGACCCGGATAGAACAACACTCAGAATTATGCCGCCTGGGGAAAAAGTTCGAAAATCAATTCAAGACCAAAATGGCTGCATTACTTGCGGAGCTTGTTTTTCAGCATGCGAGTGGTCAGCTACTAAAGAAGGGTATTTGGGCCCCTCGGCTATGAATAGAGTCTTGATGCTAGCTTTAGATGAGCGGGACTCGCTAGGGAAAAAACGACTACGTGGCATTGCTACTGATTCAGGCATATTGCGCTGTCACGGGCTCGGGAGCTGCTCTACCGTATGCCCGGTAGATATTCCTCTGCAAGAAGGCATGCAAAAATTAAAGGGTTTAATTAGCAAGGGCGATTTTGATTGATGCAAACGCCTGAATTGAACTTTTCTAATGCTGATTTAGTAGTTGGTAATGTGCCAAATTATTATGCGCAACTTGAACCAAAAAAAATAGCGCTTTACGATGGGAAAAAGTCAATCACTTATGGAGAGTTGAATAATCAGGTAGATATCTTAGCCTCCGCATTAATTACTTTAGGAGTTAAGTCAGGCGATATCGTCTGTGCCTATCTTCCGAACTGCATAGAGTATGTTTTAGTCGTATTAAGTGTTGCGCGTGCAGGGGCGATTTTTTCACCAATCAATCCTCGTTACAAAAGTGTTGAAATTTCTGAAATACTGCAGCAGTCAAAGCCAAAAATCATTTTTACCAATGTCGAGCAAGCAAGAAATGTAAAAGAAGTTCTGAGTGGCTGGGCTGATAAAAAAACAATCGTTATTGAAATTGATGGTCAGGATGCTAATGGCAATATTTCTCTAGAAAAACTGCTTTCTGCAGAAAAAATAAAAATACCAGTTTGCAATGAGAATCAATTCTTTAGTTTGATGTTTACCTCTGGCACAACGGGAAAGCCAAAAGGTGCTTTAGCAACACATAAAGCGAGAATGCTTTGGGTTCTGAATGCAGCGATTCAATATGGTTTAAATAGTCAAGATATCTATTTGGGCACTATGCCTCAAGTACATTCAGCGGGCTTAACATTTACATTAATGCATCTTTATGTTGGTGCAACTGTTCGGATCATGCCTCATTTTGATGCAGATGAGTTTATAAAGATCGTTAACGCTGAAGGAATCACATCCTCTTTGACGGTTCCCACAATTCTCACAATGCTAGTGGAGGAATTGGAGAAGCAGCAGCAGGATTTAACTTCTACAAACCTAAAGCGAGTTGTGACATGTGGGTCGCCGCTTCCAATGAATACAAAAAAGCGAGTGCTTGACAAAATTAGCAAGCAATTATTTGATTATTATGGATCTACTGAATCCAATAGCATGTCCGTTCTCCGCCCAGAAGATCAATTAAGAAAGCCAGAATCGGTTGGTCAGGCATTTCGTGGCGTCAGACTAAAAATAATGAACATTTACGGCGTGGAATGTACTACTGAAGAGGTGGGCGAGGTTTGGTGTATTAATCCTTCTGTTATGACTGAGTATCTAAATCGACCAAAGGAGACCATGGAGGCCTTCACAGAGGGCTGGTACCACACTGGAGATTATGGTTTTTTAGATGAAGAGGGATACTTACACCTTGCAGGCAGGCTAAATGATGTCATTATTAGTGGCGGCATCAACATTTACCCTGCAGAAATTGAGCAAGTTCTAATGACCCATCCTAATATTCTTGATGCTGCAGTAGTGGGGGTTGATGATCCCAAATGGGGTCAAGCCGTTAAGGCTTATTTGGTAACCCGCGGCCATGTGAATATTGAAATAGGTGAAATACAGGCTTTTTGTGAAAAGCAAATTGCAGCATTTAAAAAACCGCGGTATGTTGAGTTTCGAGAATTTTTACCAAAAAATGCAGGTGGTAAAACCGTTAAAGCCGCTTTAAGTGGAGTCCAGAATGTCTAATACCTCAAATTCTTTATTGGCTTGCTCAGTTAAGGATCGAATTGCGATTCTTACATTAACCGACCCCCCAAAAAGAAATGCAATGAGTATTGTGTTGCGAAAAGAATTAATGGCGTGCTTGCAAAAACTAGAGTCACTTGATGAGGCGGATGCCATCATTATTACTGGGGATGGGGATAAATCTTTTTCAGCAGGTGCAGATATCAATGAGGTGGCTACGAGAACACCTGCCAAAGAGCTTTCAATTGAGGCGCAACTACGACGTGAGTTACCGCGTCTAATTGAAACGATGCGGATCCCTACTATTGCTGCCATTAATGGATATTGTTTGGGCGCTGGTCTAGAGCTAGCTTTAGCATGCACTTTACGAATTGCCTCTAATAACGCAATCCTAGGACTTCCTGAAATTAATTTAGGCGTCATACCTGGCAGCGGTGGTACCCAAAGATTAATTCGTTTTGTTGGCCTGGGTAGGGCGATGGAATTAATTACCCTAGGTGAACCTATTTCAGCAGATGAGGCTTTGCGAATCGGCTTAATAAACAAAGTTTGTGCCCCAGTAGAGTTGATGAACGTAGCGCAGTCATTGTGTAAAAAATGGCAAAGTAAAGGGCCTATTTCTTTGATGCTTGCACGAGATGCAGTTCTTAAGAGTCTTGACTTAGATTTGCAGTCAGGAATCGATTATGAAAATAAATTATTTGCTTTAGCTCTAGCAAGCAACGAAAGAGAAGAAGGAATTACTGCGTTCAAAGAAAAGCGCCCTGCAAATTTTCGAAAATAATTCAATATTTATATACCTTGAAAACAATCGCAGAACAATACGCTGAATTTTTAATTCAATTAAATTATCAGCAGATCCCAGATGAAGTTATCTTCAGTGCTAAGCGCCATATTTTAGATACGATTGGCGTTGCAATTCGAGGGAGAACACATGAGAATGCAGTCAATTCTTTAAAAGGCTTACTTGAGGTAAATAAGAACGCACAATTCATACCAGTCTTGGGTTCCAAGTCAAAACTTTCAACTGAATATGCTGCTTTATCCAATGGGATCGCTGCTCATTGTCTTGATTTTGATGATACTCATACCGATTCCATTGTTCATGGCAGCACTATCATTACGCCAGTTGTACTTGCTTTGGGTGAGGAGCTCAATTCATCTGGAGAAGAACTTTTAACAGCATTTATTGGTGCTTGGGAGGTTGCTACCCGGATTGGTTTGGCCTCCAGGGGAACCTTTCATAAGAGAGGCTTTCACACAACCTCTATCGCTGGGATTTTTGGTGCAGTTGCCGCAGCCTCAAAGCTACTTCATTTAAGTGAAAATGAAATTACCAATGCACTTGGTTTAGCGGGAAGTCAAACTTCTGGTATCAATGAATACTTATCCAATAGCTCATCATCTAAAAGTATGCACGCAGGTTGGAGCGCTTTCTCGGGTATTTTATCAACCCGATTTGCGAAAAACGGCATGACAGGACCGCATTCTGTATTTGAAGGGCGTGATGGTATTTTTAAAACCTATGGCATCTTTGATGAATGTGATTTGTCGTTAGCAACAAACTCATTATTTGAAACATGGGAAACAACACGAATTTCTATTAAGCCCTACCCTTGCTGTCACTTTGCGCATGCCTTTATTGATTGCATAGGCAGCTTGCTTGAAAAAGGTGTTCAGGTTGAAGCAATTTCTGCCATCAAGTGTTATGTTCCAGAAATTGAGCAAGCCTTGATCTGTGAGCCATTTGCTGAAAAATTACGTCCAGTTACTACGTATGGAGCTAAATTTAGCCTGCCATTTTTACTTGCTACAAAGTTGTTAGATAAAAAAATAAATCACAATACTTTTGTCTTAGAAAATCTTAATCGAAGTGATATTAAAGCTATCTCAGATTTAGTGAGTTATGAAAGTGCTGATGCGACAACAACGATGTTTCCAAAAACATTTCCGGGGCATTTGTTGGTAACGTTAAAGGATGGAAAGGTCATCACTGAGCGCTTAGATATTAATATTGGACACCCTGATAATCCGATTTCCCAGGATCTTTTATTAGAGAAATTTTCAGATAATTGTAGCGGGCTAATCAGTGAGCAAGCGATTAAAAAAATAATTAATTCGGTCATGCTTTTACCTAAATCTTCAATTAAAGAGATAACAGATTCAACGCAAACTACAGTGTAATTATTTTATAAGGATGGAGAGCTAAATGAAATTATATGAAAACTATCAATACTTAAAATTTGATAGACCTTCTGATAGGGTCCTCAGAATAACGATTAATAGGCCAGAGAAATTAAATTCGCTGCCTTGGGAGGCTCATGGAGAGCTCTCTAGAGTTTGGCTTGATGTTGATAAGGATAAAGATACTAATGTGGCTATTATTTGTGGAGCGGGGAAAGGATTCTGTGCAGGCGGTGATTTTGGTATGGTCGAAAAGATTATCAATGACTATGAAATGCAGGCAGAAGCTTTACGAGAATTTCGAGATCTTTGCTACAACATGATTAATTGCTCTAAGCCGATTGTATCTGCTATACAGGGTCCAGCAGTTGGCGCGGGATTAGCTACGGCACTAATGGCCGATATTTCAATCGCTGCAAAATCTGCTAGATTGATTGATGGACATACGCGACTAGGTTTGGCAGCGGGTGACCATGCTGCAATGATTTGGCCTTTGCTTTGTGGAATGGCTAAAGCAAAGTACTATTTGTTAACCTGCGAGCCGGTGATGGGTGAGGAGGCTGAACGTATTGGTTTAGTTTCGATGTGCGTACCGGATGAAGAATTGCAAGCTAAGGCAGAAGAGGTGGCTGCAAGATTAGCCAAGGGAGCCCAACGACCTATTCGCTGGTCTAAATATGCTTTAAATAATTGGTTTCGCATGGCTGGACCAATCTTTGATAACTCGGCAACTTTGGAATTGTTAAGTTTTAATGGGCCGGAAGTCAAAGAAGGCTTAGCTTCTTTAAAAGAGAAGCGGGACCCTAATTTCAATTATAAAGTTTAGATTTGGTATTGATTAACTCGTTAACCTAGGCTCACAATGCTTTGCTCC
>Ga0194038_1000074_pt1 | contig 40888 bp, 41 predicted proteins | sample JunL226m_MetaG_FD_148630 | JGI IMG/M metagenome (GOLD analysis project Ga0194038, IMG submission 148630) | Anoxic zone freshwater microbial communities from boreal shield lake in IISD Experimental Lakes Area, Ontario, Canada - Jun2016-L227-6m | ecosystem: Environmental > Aquatic > Freshwater >... | reverse complement strand
CGTTAAATTAATTGGAGTGTCTCCTGATCAATTCTTCTTAACTTCCAAAGCCGCTCAAAAATGTGTAATTGGTTATGTAGTAAAGCGCTTTGATATTGCTGCGACCGACTTAATAAGTGGTGCGGTTGCTGATCAAAGCATTATGGATGAGATAGATGCCAGCGCTGGCGTATACGGCCGGATATACACACTCACCAATGGCCTTGAATTAAAAATCACTAGCGCTTCGCAAGCCGCCAAGTTATCCGTGTCACAAGCGCGCGCTGCCTTAATTTCAAAGAAAATTAAGAGCGAAAAGTAGGGTTTCCCGCCCAAGGTTAGAGTTTGGGTTGAGAGTTTGTTACCAAACCGCAACGCGTGGAAAGTTGCTGCGCGTGTACACACCGATAAGGTTGCCTCAACAACGATCCCCTCTGTAACAAGAGGAAATTCAGGAGGAACATTGAAGAAGTCAATTAAGTTACTCGCAATTATCGCAGCAACCGCATTGGTTGGCGGAGTTGCAGTTGCCCCTGCATCACAAGCGGCAAAGGTAAAGCTTTGTTTAGCACTTGATACCGGCGGTGTGGATGATCACTCATTCAACGCTGGTGCTTGGGCTGGTGCGCAAGCCTCAACAGTTGCAACAGCTGAATACCTACCTTCAACATCATCTGCGGACTTTGCACCAAACATCAAGAAGTTTGTTGATAAGAAATGTCAACTAATTATTGGTGTTGGATTTGCTATCTCAGGTGAAATTGTTAAGTCAGCAAAGCTAAACCCAGGAATTAAGTACGCTGTTGTTGATGATCAGGCATGGGATCACGGCGATGACGGAAGTCAATGGCCAGGAAAGCCAGTAGCAAACGTTAAGGGTCTAACCTTCGCAACTGACGAAGCAGGATTCCAAGCAGGTTATCTTGCCGCTGGAATGTCAAAGACTGGCAAAGTAGCTACTTATGGTGGCGCTCCTTATCCAACCGTAACCATCTTCATGGACGGCTTTGCTAAAGGTGTTGCTTACTACAACAAGAAGAAGAACAAGTCTGTAAAGGTTCTTGGCTGGGATCCAGCAAAGCCAGCATCCGGTACATTCGTTGGTAACTTCAGCGATGGCAACAAGGCGCTAACAATTTCTAATGGCTTCGAACAACAAGGCGCGGATGTAATCCTGCCGGTTGGCGGAACACTTGGACTTTCATATGCCCTTGCCTCTGTAAAGAGCAAGAAGTCACTAACAATCTGGGTTGATACAGATGCTTATGACCTATTGCCACAGATTCGCTCAGTACTTTTGTCAACAGTGGCAAAAGGCTTGGGAAATGCTGTTAAATCAGTAGCGGCAGATGTTGCTGCTAACAAGTTCACAAATGATTCCTACGTTGGAACACTCGCAAATAAGGGCGTTTCAATTGCTCCTTATCATGATCTATCTTCTACAGTGCCAGCTCTTCTTCAGAGCGAAGTACGTAAGATCGGCATCGATATTGCAGCAGGAAAACTTTCAGTCAAGTAATTTCTGATTGAATCCTTCTAAGTAGGAGGGCTGAGAATTCAGCCCTCCTACTTTTTTGTCGCCAACTTAGGTAGGATCTTGTTGTGTCTCTAGAGCTTCGAGCAATTACCAAGCGCTTTGGTGCGCTTATTGCTAACGATGCCATCGATTTAAAAGTCGAGGCCGGGCAGATTCACGCCATCCTTGGTGAAAATGGCGCCGGCAAATCCACCCTTATGAATATTGTTTATGGCTTGGTTGCGCCAGATTCTGGCGAAATTCTTGTTGATGGCAAACCAATCAAAGTTACCCAACCAAGTGACGCACTTGCTGCTGGCATCGGTATGGTCCACCAACATTTTATGTTGATTCCGGTTTTCACGGTGGCCGAAAATATTATTCTCGGCCACGAAAAATTAAAGTCAAATCGGGTTTTAAACTTAGAACAAGCTCGGATCGATATTAAACGTATTTCTGAAGAGTTTGGTTTTGAAGTTGATCCAGATGCGCTGGTGGAGGAGTTGCCAGTTGGTGTTCAACAACGGGTAGAAATCATAAAGGCCTTAATTTATGATGCCAAGGTACTGATCTTGGATGAACCGACCGCGGTTTTAACTCCGCAAGAGACCGATGAACTATTAAAGGTCATGCGTAAGTTGCGCGAAAAAGGCACGGCAATCATTTTTATTACGCACAAGTTACGTGAAGTTAAAGCGGTAGCCGATGAAATCTCAATTATTAGGCGCGGCAAAGTAGTTGGCACCTCGCTTCCAACGGCATCCCAAGAGGAACTAGCTTCGCTGATGGTTGGCCGGCCAGTAGACCTAACTGCAAACAAGAGTTCTAAATCAGCCGGTGAACCGATACTTGTGGCGCGAGAGTTAACCATCAGAGATGCGCTTGGCAGGGCGGTAGTAAATAAGGCCAACTTCGAGGTTCGAGCAGGTGAAGTTCTAGCGATTGCCGGCGTACAAGGCAATGGTCAATCCGAACTCGCAAGAGCCATAATAAATTTGGAGGATCATGTCGAAGGTTCACTTTCTTTATCCGGAAAAGAACTTATTGGACTTTCTATTCACGATTCACTCCACGAAGGAATTGCCTTCATCCCGGAATCTCGCGAGCTCGACGGTTTGGTTGGCTCGTTTTCAATCGCAGAGAATTTGATTTTAGATTTGCACGACAGCGCGCCGTTTTCTAAGGGTATTTCGATTTCAGCAACTGAAGTTTTGGCTAACGCTGAAAAGCGGGTTAAAGAGTTCGACATTAGACTTCAATCTATTCAAGATCCAGTTTCTTCACTTTCAGGCGGCAATAAGCAGAAAGTTGTGCTGGCCCGCGAGCTTTCTAGGCCTGTGAAAGTTTTGGTTGCATCTCAACCAACGCGCGGGTTGGATGTTGGATCCATTGAATTTGTGCATGAACGAATTTTGGCCGAGCGCGATGCTGGCCGAGCAGTAGTTCTCATCAGTACCGAACTAGATGAAGTAATGGCGTTGGCTGATCGAATTGCAGTTATGTATCGTGGTGAGATTCTTGCAACTGTTGATTCAACCGTAACTCGCGAGGAGCTGGGCTTGCTTATGGCTGGCGTATCTTCTAAAAAGGCTTCGGTCGCATGAAATCATTCCTGAAGAGAGTCTCTGATGTATTGAAGCTGCCGCTTCTATCTTTCTTGCTCGCATTTCTACTTACATCGGTTTTGATAGCTTTCTCTGATGCCAAGGTACTTAAAAATATTGGCTCACCCGGGAAGTTTTTATCTGGCGCCGGATCAACAGTAGGAAACGCCTTTCTCGCGCTATTTCAGGGTTCAGTATTCGATATAAATTTGGCGCGAGGCCATGGTTTCTTTCAAGGTTTCTATCCACTCTCAGAAACCTTCGTTACTGCAACACCATTAATTCTTACTGGGCTCTCGGTAGCGTTGGCATTCAAATCAGGTTTATTTAACATCGGAGCTCAAGGCCAATTTATCTTTGGCGCAATCGGCGCCTCCTACGTTGGGTTCCATTTTCATTTACCTGCCATAGTTCACGTGATTGCGGCTTTGATAGCTGGCGTTATTCTTGCTGCGTTTTGGGGTGGTCTCGTTGGTTTATTAAAGGCAAAAACTGGCGCGCATGAAGTTATTGTCACGATCATGCTCAATTATGTTGCTGGCTATTTCATTCTTTGGATTTTAAAAACAAAAACTTTTTTAAGGCCCTTTCGCATTGATCCAATTGCACCTGAAGTTGGTGTTAACGCCCGCTTGCCATTAATTGCTGGCGCCAATCAAAGACTTCACGCTGGAATATTTATTGCCCTTACAGCAGCAGTATTCGTTTGGTGGTTGTTATCTAAAAGCACACTAGGATTTAAATTTCGAGCGGTTGGCGCTAACTCGGCTGCGGCTAAGACCGCCGGAATTTCAGTTCCTTTTGTGATGACTACAACAATGTTAATTTGCGGCGGGCTTGCTGGACTTGGCGGGGCGGTTCACGTTCTCGGCAGTGAACATGCGCTAAATGCTGATATTGCTGGATCATTTGGTTTTGATGCAATCACCGTTGCCCTACTTGGCCGAGCCCAACCTTTCGGAACGGTATTGGCCGCAATATTGTTTGGTGCTCTTCGAACTGGTGGCCGCACAATGCAATCGAACACTGGCACACCGCTAGATATTGTCCTGGTAACTCAAGCTCTAATCGTGCTCTTTATCGCGGCTCCGAACTTTGTTCGTTTTGTCTTCCGCCTTAAGAATATTAAATCCGGTGCGGCGCTAACTTCAAAGGGTTGGAACGGATGAGCCAAATTAGATCGATCGCCGAACGCCGGCGCTTGCGTGGGATTTATGTTTTAATCGCACTTTCACTCTTTGAACTACTGATGTTTGGCTTTCTTAAAGCAAGTTCTGAAAAAACTACCTTTGGTTTTGTCTTAGGAAAAGAATGGGTTTGGTTCCACGAATGGGCTGTTAAATCTTCTCAAGGCGCTCAAATTTTCACTCTAATTTCTCTTGCGCTATGTGGTTGGGCATATTTGCGATTTAGGAATGGCAAGACCATTGCCCTTGCCGCAGGACTTGTCTCAGGATTCTTAATTTTGGCTTTCATTGACTGGGCAGCAGCTGGCAAGTTCATTCCACTAACCGGAATGCTGCAAGGTGCATTATTGCTCGCAGCGCCACTAATTTTTGGTTCAATGTCTGGCTTACTTTGCGAACGATCGGGCGTCATCAATATTGCGATTGAAGGTCAACTGCTTTCCGCGGCATTTACCGCAGCGGTTGTTGCCAGCCTCTGCCATAACGTGGTTTGGGGTTTAATTGCCGCACCGATTGCTGGTGCGCTGATCTCGCTAATCCTGGCAACTTTCGCGATCAAATTTGGCGTTGACCAAGTTATTTTGGGTTTCGTAATCAACGTTTTCGTAATCGGCTTAACCGATTTCCTTTACAAAAAGCTGCTAATTCCTTATGGCGCAACTTGGAACTATGGATTAACTTTCTCAGCCATAAAAATTCCATTGCTTTCCAAGATTCCAATAATTGGCCCAATCCTCTTTTCACAATCAATTATTGTTTATTTGATGTACCTGATTGTCGGCCTAATTAATTTTGCACTCTTCAAGACTCGTTGGGGACTTCGTACTAGAGCAATTGGTGAACACCCAACCGCTGCGGATACCGTTGGTATCGATGTAAATCGCCTTCGATTCCGAAATGTATTGCTTGCTGGCCTCGTTGCTGGAATTGGTGGCGCCTACTTCACAATTGGTTCGGTTGGATCATTTGGTAAAGAGATGACATCAGGCGCGGGTTTCATCGCTTTGGCCGCGTTAATTTTTGGTAAGTATCGCCCGATGGGAGCCGTTGCCGCAGCGCTGCTATTCGGCTTCTCAGATAACTTAGGTTCAACCCTTTCAATTATCGGAGTCTCAATCCCATCAGAATTCATGTTGATGGTTCCATACATTGCAACAATAATTGCAGTTACGGGTCTGGTCGGCCGCGTGCGGGCACCAGCCGCTGATGGAGTTCCTTACACAAGAGGTGAATCACATTGAGTTTAAACATTGATTGGGATCTGCTTCATTCAGAAGCAAAGAAGATTATGGCTAAGGCGTACGCGCCATATTCCAAGTTTCCAGTAGGCGTTGCCGCACTTGTCAGCGATGGGCGAATTGTTAGTGGCTGCAATGTCGAGAATGCCAGTTATGGCCTGGGGCTTTGCGCCGAATGTGGTTTGGTATCCAATTTGATGGCAACCGGCGGCGGGAAATTGATCGCTGCAGTTTGTGTTGATGGCGATGGAAATTTCCTCTCACCATGTGGCCGTTGTCGCCAACTTTTATTTGAACATGGTGGAAGTGATATGTTGTTGATGACTCCTGATGGACCAACCGCGATGTCAAAGATGTTGCCATGGGCATTTGGACCTGAAGATTTAAATAAATGACCGAAGCATTTTCTGCAGTTGAAGTTATCTCTGCCAAGCGTGATAAGCACTCACTAACCGATCCACAAATTGATTGGATCGTTGACGCATATACCCGCGGCGCCGTAGCCGATGAACAAATGTCGGCGCTTCTTATGGCAATTTTGCTAAACGGAATGGAACCTCGCGAAATTTCTCGTTGGACAGATGCAATGATCAAGAGTGGCAAGCGGATGGAATGGTCAGCACTTGATCGTAAGACTGTCGATAAGCATTCAACTGGTGGAGTTGGCGACAAAATTACCCTGCCACTAGCACCACTTGTTGCGGCATGCGGTGGCGCAGTTCCACAACTATCTGGTCGCGGCCTTGGTCATACAGGTGGAACGTTGGACAAGATGGAATCAATTCCAGGTTGGCGCGCATCACTATCTAATGAAGAGATGCTGAGGGTGCTTAAAGATTGTGGTGCGGTTATTTGTGCCGCTGGCGCAGATCTGGCACCTGCAGATAAAAAGCTGTACGCACTTCGAGATGTAACAGCGACCGTACAAGCTATTCCACTAATTGCCTCAAGCATTATGAGCAAGAAGATCGCTGAAGGTACTAGTGCACTTGTCCTTGATGTTAAAACTGGCTCTGGTGCATTTATGTCAGATCCAAAGAAGGCCGCCGAACTTGCTCGTGTAATGGTTGAACTTGGTGTGCGCGCTGGCGTTAAAACTCGCGCCTTAGTAACTGCTATGGATGTGCCACTTGGACTGACCGCAGGAAACGCACTTGAAGTACGCGAATCTGTAGAAGTTCTTGCCGGCGGCGGACCAAGTGATGTTGTTGAATTAACTTTAATTCTTGCCCGTGAAATGTTGGATACCGCTGGAATCAAACCGCTGATGGACCCGGCAGATGCCCTAAAGAACGGTGCTGCAATGGACAGCTGGAAAGCTATGGTTCGGGCACAAGGTGGCGACCCTGATGCCAAACTTCCAACTGCAAAGCAATCAACTCAAGTTTTTGCAACAAGTGCTGGGACGATGACTTCAATGGATGCCATGAAGGTTGGCGTCTCTGCCTGGCGATTAGGCGCTGGTCGCTCGCGCCAAGGTGAAACTGTGCAAGCCGGTGCCGGAATCGAAATTCATGCAAAACCAGGTGATGCGGTAACAGCAGGGCAGGCCATTTATACCTTGCACACCGATGAGAGTCCACGGTTTGCACGTGCACTGGAAGCACTTGAGAATTCATTTGAAGTTGGTGCAACTGGCGCGAAGGTCGATCGCTTGCCACTTATAATTGAGAAAATAGAAGGATGAGATGACACTAACTAAGCGCCCAACGACCGAACAGATCAAACGCCTACCTAAGGCGTTACTGCATGATCATTTAGACGGTGGCTTGCGGCCAGAGACAATAATTGAATTAGCAAACGAAATTGGCTACCAATCTCTCCCAACCCAAGACCCAGTGAAACTTGCTGATTGGTTCGAAGAGTCATGTAATTCAGGTTCATTGGTTCGCTACCTAGAAACTTTTGAACACACGATTGCGGTAATGCAAACGAAGGAAGCGATCATCCGGGTGGCTCGGGAATGTGCGCTTGATCTTGCACGCGATGGCGTGGTTTATGCCGAAGTTCGCGGGGCGCCAGAGCTTTTCACGCAAAAAGGTTTAACACTTGATGAGGTAATTGAAGCAACATCAGAGGGCTATCGACTCGGTGTAAAGGATGCCGCAGCCGAAGGTTTTAAAATCCGCGTCGAATCTTTGCTCTGCGCGCTGCGTCAAAATGATCAGGCACAAATCGTTGCCGAGAAAGTTGTTAAGTACCGCGATCTAGGTGTTGTTGGTTTTGATATCGCAGGACCAGAAGATGGTTTCCCACCAACAAATCAATTAGATACTTTTAATTATTTGCGGCAAGAAGATGCCCACTTCACAATTCATGCTGGTGAGGCTTATGGCCTTCCTTCGATCTGGCAGGCAATTCAAATGTGTGGCGCCGAACGTCTGGGCCACGGAGTTAGGATTATTGAAGATATTGATTTCACGGGCGCAAAACCCAAGCTCGGTCGCCTGTCCGCCTACGTTCGTGATCGCCGGATTCCGCTGGAACTCTGTCCGACATCAAACCTTCAGACCGGCGCTGCAAAAGATATTGCTTCGCATCCAATTGGCGCTCTAGCAAAACTTCGCTTCCGGGTTACGTTAAATACTGATAATCGGTTAATGAGTCGGACTTCAATGTCTCATGAAATGGAAGAAGTTGTTAAGGCTTTTGACTGGAATTTCCAAGACCTACAACGCGTCACGATAAACGCACTTAAGAGTTCATTCATACCATTCGAGGAGCGACTCGCAATAATTGATGAAGTTGTAAAGCCGGCTTACGCTGCGATTGCTAGCGAGTAATTAAACCCCAATCGGGTGCCAGACCGTCTTACTCTCCATAAAGCTAGTTATCCGAAGTGGTGAATTCAGTTCATTGAAGGAGTGAATGCGCTTAAGATTTTCGGCGCCGGCAACTTTTAGTTCAGTGAGTTGCTTCTTACCAAGTCCGGATGCATCAACACCGTCGATATCCATGTGAGCACCGACCCACGAAACCAATTCACCGGCTTTCCCAGTGAGAATATTTACAACTCCGGCAGGAAGATCGCTGGTTGCCAACGCTTCTGCCAAAGTGATGGCAGATAATGGATATTTTTCACTTGCGATCAATATTGCTGTGTTGCCACTGGCAATAACTGGTGCCAAGCCAGCCACCATATTTAGCAGTGAGGGTTTGCCATCAGCGAACACTGCGACAACGCCAAGTGCTTCTGGAATCGTGAAGTTGTAATAAGGGCCTGCAACTGGATTTGTCGCACCACTTATTGATGAAATCTTGTCGGTCCAGCCGGCATACCAAACCCAAGTATCAATTGCCTTTGCAACCTGAAGCTTTGCTGCGCTTGCAGAAATTGCCTCTTGAGCAACGAGTTCTGCTACAAATTGCTCGCTGCGCCCCTCCATAATTTCAGCAACGCGATAAAGGATTTGGCCGCGATTAAAAGCAGTTGCACTGCTCCAACCGGAAAATGCACCTCTGGCTGCAACAACACATTCCCGAAGATCCTTGCGCGAACCTTGCGCTGGATTTGCCAGAAATTTTCCTTTGGAATCCTTTACTTCATAGACGCGACCAGATTCACTGCGTGGGAATTGACCATTGATAAAGAGTTTGTAAGTTTTCTTAACATCTATTCTCATATTAGTTTCCTGCCTTCAAATAGCCTGCAAGACCATGTCGGCCGCCTTCGCGTCCCCAGCCTGATTCTTTATAACCACCAAATGGGCTAGTGGCATCGAATTTATTGAAAGTATTTGTCCAGATAACTCCGGCGCGAAGACGTTGTGCGGTCCAAAGAATTCGGGAGCCCTTATCGCTCCAGACTCCAGCAGATAATCCGTAAGGAGTGTTGTTCGCCTTTTCAATCGCTTCTTGTGGTGTGCGGAAAGTTAGAACCGATAGGACTGGTCCGAAGATTTCATCACGCGCGATTCGATGCGATTGGGAGACACCAGTGAAAATTGTTGGGGGATACCAGAAGCCGGCCTTTGGTAATTCACATTCTGGGCTCCAACGCTCGGCGCCTTCAAGATCGCCAGAATCTGAAATTTCTCTAATTCGCGCCAACTGAGCCGCGCTATTGATTGCACCAAGATCAGTGTTCTTATCAAGCGGATTTCCAATACGAATCAAACTCATGCGCCGCTTTAGCTTTTCGATAACTTCATCTTGGACGTTCTCTTGCACCAGTAACCTAGAACCTGCGCAGCAGACATGGCCCTGATTAAAGAAAATACCATTAACAATTCCTTCGACAGCCTCATCAATTGCGGCATCCTCAAAGACAATGTTTGCAGCTTTGCCGCCAAGTTCGAGAGTTGCGCTCTTGTTGGTATCTGCAATGGCGCGCGCGATTGCTTTGCCGACTCCTGTGGATCCAGTGAATGCGATCTTGTCGATACCTGGGTGGTTTACTAAATGCGATCCGGTAACGCCATCGCCAGTAATTATGTTTACTACACCGGCTGGCAAACCTGCTTGTTGGCAGACTTCTGCAAATAGCAGCGCAGTAAGTGGAGTTGTTTCAGCAGGTTTAAGAACGACGGTATTTCCAGTCGCGAGTGCTGGCGCAATTTTCCAAGCCAGCATAAGTAGCGGAAAGTTCCAGGGAATTATCTGACCAGCAACACCTATTGGCTTTGGATTTGTACCCATGCCGGCATGTGAAAGTTTGTCGGCCCAGCCTGCGTGATAAAAGAAATGCGCCGCGGCAAGTGGAATATCAGTATCGCGAGATTCACGAATCGGCTTTCCATTGTCGAGAGTTTCAAGAACTGCGAACTCGCGAGCCCGCTCCTGCAAAATTCGGGCAATTCTAAATAGATACTTACCACGCTCTGCTGGCGGCATCTTTGACCAAGTCTTGGTGAAGGCGCTGCGCGCTGCGTTTACGGCCAGATTTACATCTGCTAAATCAGCATATGCAACCTTTGAAAGAACTTCTTCGGTAGCCGGATTGATAGTAGCAAAGCGCTTTCCAGATTTAGGTGCGACAAATTTTCCATTTATAAAGAGACCATACTCAGATTTGATGTTAACGATCGAGGTCGACTCTGGAGCCGGGGCGTATTCGAAGTTGCTCACTTGTCTCTCATTCATCAATCTAGGGTCACGTAATTAGGACTAGCGTAATACCCATCGCGCATTTTCATTCGCTGCATGAGTAAATCATTTAGTAGTGCACTTGCGCCGATTCTAAAGAGGCTCGGGGTGAGCCATTCTGGACCGGCGGTCTCATTTACTAAAACTAATTGCTTCATGGCATCTTTGGTTGTGCGGATTCCACCAGCTGGTTTAACACCAATTCGAATACCAGTCTCTTTGTAGTAATCACGTACTGCTTCAAGCATGACCAATACAACGGGAGCTGTCGCTGCTGGGGCAACTTTTCCGGTACTCGTTTTGATGAAGTCAGCGCCGGCAAGCATCGCGAGGTAGGAAGCCTTGCGCACATTATCAAGGGTGACTAATTCGCCAGTTTCCAAAATAACTTTTAGGTGAGCGCTCTCGCCACAAACTTCTTTAATTGCTTTGATCTCATCAAAAACTTCGCCAAGGCGCCCGGATAGAAATGCGCCACGATCAATCACCATATCAATTTCAGCCGCGCCATTTTCCAGCGCATCTTTCGTATCACGAATTTTGACTTCCATACTTGCTCGACCGGATGGGAACGCGGTTGAAACAGCAGCTACCGGAATGTTTTGGCCACCGTTATTGTCTAGTTCGGTTCGCGCAATCTTCACCATATCGTTGTAAACACAGATCGCACCAACGCTTGGAACAGTTGGGTCTGATGGATCTGGGCGAACCGCTTTTGCACAAAGTGCGCGAACTTTTCCTGGCGTATCTGCGCCTTCAAGAGTTGTTAGATCTACCATTCTGATAGCAAGATCAATAGCCCAATTTTTACTTGTAGTTTTAATGCTTCGAGTTGCGAGCATTGCTGCTCTGCCTTCCGCGCCAACCTGATCAACTGGTGGCAGCGTTCTCAGAAACTGCTTAAGCGAGCCCTCGCTACCATCAACGATCATGCGAGCAACTTTCTAAGTTCATTCTTCAATTTTAGTACTATTTCTTCGGCGGCGGATTTCTCTATTTCCGATCCAGTTGGCCGCACGGATTCGATGTAGCACTTGAGTTTAGGCTCAGTTCCACTTGGTCTAATGATTATTCGGATGTTATCGGCCAGCCAAAGGCGTAGCCCATTTGTTGGAAGTAAATCATCAGAGGGGCGCAATAAGTCATCAATTTTTTCGACCTTAACGCCGGCAATTTCTGCTGGGGGAGTTGATCGAATTTTGCCCAAAATATCTTCGGTCTGCGCAATATTCGCTACCCGAATCGAAATCGCCTCGGTTCGATGAAACCCAATTTCATTCCAAATTTCATCGAGGTATTCAAATAAGTTGCGGCCAGAGTGTTTGAGCGACCCAGCACATTCTGCGAGCACAAGCGCTGCAGATAACCCATCCTTATCGTTCACTGATTTGGAATCGACGCAATAACCGATCGCCTCCTCATAACCAAAGGCAAGATTTGGAATCTTTGCTAACCACTTGAAGCCAGTCAAGGTCTCGCTGAATGGAATTCCATATTTTCCAGCAATCTTCTTAAGCGCCGAAGAGGAAACAATTGAATTTCCAAATGCACCGTTCTTTATTAGGTCAGTGCGCACTGTTGCAATGTAATAACCCAAAATTATTCCGACCTCATCGCCACGCAGCATGCGCCAGCCGTGTATTGGATCTTGGGCTGCAATTGCACAACGGTCGGCATCTGGATCATTTGCAATTACTAAGTCGGCGCCGTGGTTAACTGCAACCTCAAGTGCCAGATCAATTGCACCGGGTTCTTCTGGATTGGGAAATGCAACAGTCGGAAAATCCGGGTCTGGTTCACATTGTGCGCTTACGAGAATTGGCTGCTGGTAGCCACTCTTTAAAAATAACGCCTGAAGAGTTTCGGTGCCGACACCATGCATCGCGGTGTAAACAACCTTTAGTTCCCGGGCTTCCTTTACAAGTCCTGCAGTTTCATTTAAATAACTAGTTATTAGACTTTCCGGAACAGTCACCCAAATTGAACCACGTGGTTGCTCGCTAACTATCTTGGTAATCTCAAGTGAAATACTCGCATCTGTAGGGGAAATTATTTGGGAACCACGGTAATTAATCCCATCCACCGTTTGGCCAAGGTAAACCTTGTAACCATTATCTGCGGCTGGGTTGTGGCTGGCCGTAACCATGACGCCGCAATCAACACCCAATTTATTTACGGCATATGCAAGCAAAGGCGTTGGTAGTTGACGAGGCAATAAATGCACTTCTAAACCCGCACCAGAAAATATCTCGGCGCTCTCTTGCATAAACTCGGCCGAGCCATGCCGGGCATCGCGTCCGATAACAACTGATTTGAGGCCGCGTGATTTTAGATAGTTTGCAATTCCCGCCGCCGTTCTTCCAACAACAGCGCGATTCATTCCGGATGGGCCAGGGCGCACTGGGCCGCGCAAGCCAGCTGTTCCAAATTCGAGAAAGCCATTGAAGGATTTTCGAAGCTCTAATTCATTTCCAGTGTCGAGCCAACCTTGAAGCACTGCTGCAGTTTTTGGATCAGGGTCTAACGCGATCCAAGCCTGCACTTCTGCGATTAGATCGGAATCGATCACAGTTTATGCAAGACCTTTCCTAGCAATTCACCCATGCGTCCAGCGGCAGCCTTGCCAGCTTCCATAACTTCGGTATGACTTAATTTTTCGCCAGTTACTCCAGCAGCAGCATTTGTTACAAGTGAGATGCCAAGAATCTCGGCGCCAAGAGCATGTGCTGCAATTGCCTCGGGAACGGTCGACATACCAACAAGATCAGCGCCCATTGTTCGCAACATATTTATTTCAGCAGGAGTTTCATATGCAGGGCCACGCCAATGAACATAGACACCTTCAGAAAGCGAAGGATCTTCTTTCTTCACAAGTTCACGGATGCGCTTGCTATAAAGATCGGTCAGATCAACGAAGTTAGCGCCGATTAGTGGGCTAGTAGCCGTCATTGAGATGTGATCACGAATAATTACGGGTTGACCGACTTTATAACCACGATTTATGCCACCACAGGCATTGGTTAGAACAACAACTTTGCAACCAGCCTTAACGGCAGTGCGAACACCATGAACAACGGGTTCAATACCTTTGCCTTCATAAAGGTGCGTACGTCCAAGAAATACCAGGGCGTTGATGGTGCCATTGGCACCTTGAATTTCATATGATCGAATTACCCCGCCGTGTCCTTCAACAGTTGGCGCCGGAAAACCAGGCAGATCTGTAACTGGAAATTCATGAGACGGTTTTCCAAAAGCTTCGGTCGCAGAAATCCAACCTGAGCCCATAACAAGTGCCACGTCATGAGATTTTTTGCCAGTGAGTGCGGCGATCTTTGCAGCTGCTTTTTCTGCTGTTGCAATTGGGTCTTGGTAAAGATCTTCCATATTCGACTTATCGCTCATAGGAGAAACTTACCGCGCAATTAGGCCGGTTGGAATCGGTTCTTAATCCTCGATGACGCAGAGAGTGGTACCGCTCGCAACACTTTGGCCAACGCTGACGTGGAGTTGCGCGATTGTGCCGGCCTTGTGCGCAATGAGTGGTTGTTCCATCTTCATCGCTTCAAGAACCACAATCAAGTCACCTACTGCGACTCGGTCGCCATTTGCCTTTGCAATCTTAACGACAGTTCCTTGCATTGGACTTTCGAGTGCATCACCAGCAATTTTTCCGACCGCATTACTCTTTACACGATGGCGCTTTTGAATAGGTTCTGGTGTGTGCAGCAATACTTCAAAGCGGTGACCATCTACTTCGGCAATGATCTTTTGTGAAGCCGCCTTTGAGTCAGCAACACCTTGCTTAAACGAGAATGGTTCAATTTGATTATCGAATTCGTTCTCAATGTAACTGGTGTAAACCTTAAATTCCTTGGTGAAATTTGGATCATTAACGATTGCGCGGTGGAATGGAAGTGCGGTTGCAAGTCCACCAATTTCAAATTCTCGCAGAGCACGACGTGCACGAGCGATAGCTTCATCACGAGTTGCTGCGGTAATAATCAATTTCGCAAGAAGTGAATCAAAGTGGGTGCCGACAGTGTGCCCGTGGTCAAAGCCAGCATCAATACGAACACCTGGGCCATCTGGAACTTCCCACTTTGTGATTGTTCCAAGTGATGGCAAGAAACCCTTTCCAGGATCTTCACCATTAATTCGAAATTCAATGCTGTGGCCACGAATGACTGGATCGATTGGGCTGATCGCTTCGCCATCGGCAATTCGAAATTGTGCGCGAACTAAATCGATACCAGTTACTTCTTCGCTAACCGGGTGCTCTACTTGTAGACGGGTGTTAACTTCTAGAAATGAGATGGTTCCATCAGAACCAATTAAGAATTCGCAAGTTCCGGCGCCAACATAACCAGCCAATTTCATTATCGCCTTACTTGATTTATAGAGCTCATCGATTTGTGCTTGCGATAAGAATGGTGCCGGAGCTTCTTCGACAAGCTTCTGATGGCGACGTTGTAATGAACAATCGCGCGTACTTACTACTACGGCGTTACCGTGTGAATCCACCAATACTTGAGTCTCCACATGTCGTGGCTTATCCAAGTAGCGCTCGACGAAGCATTCGCCGCGACCAAATCCGGTAATCGCTTCACGGACGGCCGATGCAAATAATTCTGGAATCTCTTCAATGGTGTGCGCAACTTTCAAGCCACGTCCACCGCCACCATGTGCGGCCTTAATAGCAACTGGAAGACCATGCTCTTTTGCGAAAGCAACAATCTCCTCTGCAGTATCAACTGGATCAATTGTTCCGGCAACAAGTGGTGCGCCAACTTCTGCAGCGATCTTTCGTGCGGAGACTTTATCGCCAAGCAATCTAATAGCCGCAGGTGGGGGACCAATCCAGATTAAGCCAGCTGCAATTACTTTATCTGCGAAATCAGCGTTCTCCGAGAGGAAGCCATAACCTGGATGAATTGCATCCGCACCAGATTTCTTGGCAATCGCAATGATCTTGGCTTGGTCTAAATAAGTTTGCGCAGCGGATAACCCATCAAGTGCATAGGCCTCATCCGCTGTTGCAACGTGAAGTGAGGTGCGATCTTCATCAGAATAGATCGCGATTGATTTAATTCCATGATCGCGTGCCGCACGTGCAACGCGAACTGCAATCTCGCCTCGGTTGGCGATTAATACTGCCTTCATGCTGGCACCGACATTCCAGAAAGTTCTTCCCAACGCAGTCCAAGTGAGTTAACAGCCCGGCGCAACAGTGGAAGTGAGAGTCCAATAATTCCAGAAGGATCGCCTTCAATTCGTGAAACGAAAGGAGCACTCAAACCATCCAAGGTAAAACCACCGGCAACTTCAAGTGGTTCGCCCGAACTTACATACGCTTTAATTTCGCTATCGGTCATTTCTGCAAAGTAAACTTTTGAGGTTGAAAGATCCGATATTTCGATGCCTTGCTCGGTGTCAATAATGCAATGGCCAGTATGTAGAAGTCCAAAGTTTCCACGGAGCTCTTTACAGCGAGCAATCGCAACTTCTGGTGTGCCAGGTTTTCCGAGCGATTTTCCGTTAAATTCAAATGTTGAATCGCAGCCGATTATCAAGTGGTTCTGGCCAACCTGACTCTTAACGGTGTGAGCCTTTAAAATCGCAAGTGCCACAACAAGTTCTGCAGGTGCAAGTGCGTTTAGTTTTGGATCTTCTTCATCGACGCCACTAACTAAAACTTGTGCGCGAATGCCAACCGAGTCCAGCAACCGCTTTCGCGATGGCGAAGCTGATGCAAGAACGACTTGTCTGTTCTTTGACATTAGAAGCTCTGTCCCCATTTTCTTGGCAATGGTTGGCGAACTTGTGATTTGCGCCAAAGGCTTGAACTTTCAATTTTCTGTTCTACGGGAGCGGGTATCGCCTTCTCGAGCGCAGCTAGTTCAGCCGGACTTGGCGTGCCGGATGTGATTGTAAATTTCTTGGATAACGCTTTAGCCATTAGAGCGGAATATTTCCGTGCTTGCGCGGTGGCAAATTAACTCGCTTATTTCGAAGCGCAGCTAACGCCTTTCCAATTTGATTTCTCGTTTCCTGTGGTTCTATAACAGCATCGATGAAGCCACGATCTGCGGCAATATAAGGATTTAGCAAAGTATCTTCATAATCAGAGATGAGTTCGCTGCGCTTTGCATCGGCATCCTTTGCATCAGCAAGTTCCTTGCGGTGCAGAATATTTACCGCACCTTGGGCGCCCATAACTGCAATCTGCGCGGTTGGCCAAGCCAAGTTCACATCAGCACCCAAGTGCTTTGATCCCATAACAATGTAGGCGCCACCATAAGCCTTGCGAGTAATGATTGTTATAAGTGGCACAGTTGCTTCGCCATATGCATAAAGTAATTTTGCGCCACGGCGAATGATGCCGTTCCATTCTTGTTCGGTACCTGGCAAGAAGCCTGGAACATCCACCAGCGTGATAACTGGAATTCCAAAAGCGTCGCAGGTACGGACAAATCTCGCTGCCTTTTCACTTGCATCGATATCAAGTGTTCCGGCCAAATTCATTGGTTGGTTAGCAACGATTCCTACCGAATGGCCATCAACGCGGCCAAAGCCAACAATTATGTTCGGCGCAAAAAGGGTGTGAACTTCTAGGAAATCTGCTTCATCGATAATCGCTTCAATTAAGACCTTCATGTCATAAGGCTTATTTGGGTTATCTGGAATAAGTGAGTCGAGGGCGCGATCACTTGGTGCAACATCGCTACTTGCGGTTGCAGCGAGCACTGGCGCTTGATCCATATTGTTACTTGGTAAATAGGAGAGAAGTGCCTTCACGAAATCCAGCGCATCATCTTCGCTATCAGCTAGATAATGTGAATTTCCAGTTTTGGTGTTGTGCGTCAGGCCACCGCCAAGTTCTTCCATGCCAACTTCTTCGCCAGTTACCGCCTTGATTACATCCGGGCCAGTAATAAACATTTGTGAAGTTTCATTAACCATTACAACGAAGTCGGTAATTGCAGGTGAGTAAACCGCACCACCAGCAGTAGGCCCAAGAATTAAAGAAATTTGCGGAATAACTCCAGATGCGCGCACGTTACGTTTGAAAATTTCGCCATATTGGCTAAGTGAAGCAACACCTTCTTGAATACGGGCGCCGCCTGAATCGTTTAATCCAACAACTGGAATACCGGCCTTAAGCGCGAACTCCATAACTTTTACAATCTTCTCGCCAACAACTTCGCCCAAACTTCCACCAAAGACTAGGAAGTCTTGCGCGTAAATTGCGATTTGGCGGCCATCGACCGTTGCATATCCAGTTACAACACCGTCGCCATAAACGCGATTGGCATCCATTCCAAAGTTTGTCGAGCGATGTCTAGCGAAAGCATCCATTTCAACAAACGAGCCAGCATCAACAAGTCGTGCGATGCGCTCGCGTGCTGTTAGCTTTCCCTGGGCATGGCGCTTGGCAATTGCAGCGTCGCTTCCGCTATTTTCGGCCTGTAATCTCCGACGGCGCAGATCTGCAATCTTTCCGGCTGTAGTACGAATATCATCAGTCACGGTCATACGGTACTAGTTCTAGCGCCCTAAATGACTCCCTATATGAATCGAGCGTCGCGCATGAAACCAGAATTGCTTAGCGCACACGAGATCACAAGCGCACTTGACGGTGGCTACTGGCGGGTATCGGTAATTGATGAGACCGAATCAACACAAAATTTATTACGAACAAGTAATCCAAAACCCGGAGATTTAATTACTACTGAGTATCAAAGTCAGGGACGTGGCCGGCTTGGGCGGAGTTTTGCTGCCCAAAAATCAACCGCACTTCTATTTTCATTTTATTTGGCACCAAAATGTGAAAGAAAAAATTGGGGATTTCTACCACTACTTGTTGGAATGAGCGTAGCTAATTCACTTATAAAAATAACAGGTGATTCCAATTTTAAGTGCAAGTGGCCAAATGACATTTTATTTAACGAAAAGAAAATTGCTGGACTGCTCGTTGAAACATTTGATGATGGTGTAATTGTTGGCGTCGGTATAAATGTGAGTACAACCCAAGAACAGTTACCAGTTGCACATGCCTCATCAATATTTTTGGAGACTGGCAAACAATTGAATCGAAATATTCTGCTTGCTGAAATTTTGGCTGGCCTCACCCCGCTACTTGTGGAGTGGGAAACTGGTTCAAACCTCTCCAGTTTAATTGCAGCCTATTCCCGACTCTCTGCGACGCTTGGCCAAAACGTGCAGATCGAGCTACCGGATGGCAAACAATTAGGCGGAATTGCAACCAGGATCGATAGTTCGGGCGCACTTGTATTAGGTAGCGGTGAATTGGTTACGGTTGGAGATGTTGTTCATCTGACCAGTAAACTCGACTAGTGAATTTCCCAAAGGTTGGCGTCATTGGTGCGGGGCAACTTGCACGCATGATGGCGGTGCCCGCAAATGATCTAGGGATTGATTTAACTGTTTTCACATCGAGCGCGCAAGACTCTGCGGCACAGATCGTGAATTATGTAATTGGCGATTATCACGACGTAAATGCCGTTCTTGCATTTGCAAAAAATTGCGATGTTCTAACTTTTGAGCATGAACTGGTTCCGCAGAGCGTCATCAAAGCGGTTGAATCAAGCGGAGTGAAGGTTTATCCCAAATCAGAGTCATTCGCTTTTTCCCAAGACAAGATTGTTATGCGCAAAAAAATAGCGGAGATTGGATTGCCGAATCCAAAGTGGCAAGAATATTCTGGCGGGGCCAGCGAAATTTCCTTTCCATTGATTGCAAAGTTGCCGACCGGTGGTTATGACGGCCGCGGGGTTTTCAAGGTTAATAACCAGAGCGAACTTGATGAATTAGCTTCTTCAAATGGCAAATTACTGCTCGAGGAACTTTTGCCATTTGATTATGAAATATCGGTGATGGTTGCTAGATCACCTCACAACCAAGCTGCGAGTTGGCCAGCTACGTTAACTATCCAATCCGATGGAATTTGCACCATGACCGTGACTCCAATTCCGAATATTTCGCAGGCGCTGTCGGCCCAAGTACAAAGTGCAGCGCTAGAAATCGCAAGCGCTATTGATTTGGTGGGCGTGCTGGCGGTTGAAATGTTTATCGTCGGCGAAAAGTTTTACATAAACGAGTTGGCCCTTCGCCCACATAATTCTGGACACTGGAGTATTGAAGGATCACATACCAGCCAATTTGAACAGCACTTGCGAGCCATTCTCGATCTGCCACTTGGTGATACTTCGATGACTACAAAGTTTGCAGTCATGGGAAATATCATTGGCGCTGCGAAAACTGATATGTATCGCCCATACTTACATTTGATGGCACGCACGCCACAACTTAAATTTCATCAGTATCGCAAAGAGGTTCGTCCCGGACGTAAAATTGGCCATGTAACACTTTGCGGCGATAACGTTCTAGAATTACAACAGGAAGTTCGGCACGCAATCGACTATCTGAACGGAGCGATCGATGAGTAATTCTGTAGCAATTGTTATGGGTTCGGATTCCGATTGGCCGATCATGGAAGAAGCAGCGAAAGCTCTCGACTCATGTGGAGTTAGCTACGAGGTTGATGTTGTATCTGCTCACCGCACACCAGAAGAAATGTTTGCATTTGCAAAGGGCGCGGCCGAAAAGGGATTTAAGGTAATTATTGCTGGCGCAGGTGGCGCAGCGCATCTTCCTGGAATGATCGCAGCAGCGACCACACTTCCAGTAATTGGCGTACCTGTTCCGCTTAAGTATCTAGACGGTATGGATTCTTTGCTTTCAATAGTTCAGATGCCTGCTGGTATTCCAGTGGCAACAGTTGGCGTGGGAAATGCGAAGAACGCTGGATTACTCGCAGCTCGAATTTTAGGAGTTAGTGATGCCAACGTCGCAAAGAAAGTTAGCGAACTAATGGCTACTGCGCGAGATGAATCTCTGGAAAAAGGTAAGACGCTAAATACCAAGCGAAATAATCGAACAGGTTTTTAATTCGAACTACTGCGACCCAAGGCTCTAAATTTCCACCCTGCTGCTTGCCAAGCATCTCTGTCTAACGAATTTCTACCATCAATAATGATCGCGTTCTTAACTAATGATTTAACTGCAACTGGATTGATTTCTCGGTAGATCTTCCACTCCGTTAAATGCAGAACGATGTCGGCATCTTTCAAGCAATCTTCAATTGAATTTGCGAAATTAAGGACTGGGAATCTTTTCTCGGCATTTTTCATGGCTTTTGGATCATGAATAACTACGGTTGCGCCAGCGGCTTGTATTTGAACCGAGATATCTAAAGCAGGGGAGTCTCTAACATCATCGCTGTCCGGTTTAAATGCGGCGCCCAAAACTGCCACACGTTTACCTTTCAAATCATCGGTCAGGTCTTTACGAACGAGTTCAATAACGCGTGATCTAGCACGCAGATTTATTGAATCAATTTCGCGCAGGAATTCCAGAGCCTGTGTTGCGCCTAATTCATCTGCTCGCGCCATGAACGCTCTTATGTCTTTTGGTAAACATCCACCACCAAAACCAATTCCGGCTTGTAAGAATCGACTACCAATTCGTGGGTCATAACCAATTGCCTTTGCAAGAACCGTCACATCGCCACCTGCAGCTTCACAAATTTCGGCCATGGCATTGATAAATGAGATTTTAGTTGCAAGAAAGGAATTCGCTGCGACTTTCACAAGTTCGGCTGTTGGTAGATCTGCTCGCACCCAAGGGGTATTCGCATCAAGATTAGATTTGTACAACTCTTTTAGTTTTGCCTCAGCAGCGTCGCTCACAACACCAACAACCAATCGATTTGGCTTCAAGGTATCTTCGACAGCAAAACCTTCACGTAAGAATTCAGGATTCCACGCTAGGTCAACGGCTGGATTAAGGGAGATAAGTCGCTCGCGCAGGCGTTGGGCGGTTCCAACTGGAACGGTGGATTTTCCAACAACAAGTGAGCCGGCTTTTGCAATTGGGGCGATCGCATCTAGCGCCGCGTCAACATATTTAAGATCTGCTGCGAGTGATCCAGTTTGTTGTGGTGTTCCAACGCAGATGAAGTGAATATCGGCATCGGCGGCATCTTGGAAGTTTGTGCTGAAAGTTAATTTTCCAGATTTAATCTGGGCCGCTAACAGTTCTTCCAACTCTGGTTCATAGAAAGGAACTTTTCCACCGGCCAACATTGCAATTTTTTCTGGGTCAACATCAATCCCAACAACCTCAAAACCTAGTGAGGCGATGCAAGCGGCATGAGTCGCACCTAGATATCCAGTACCAATTACCGAAACTCTAAGCGTCATAAAGCCGATACTAGCGCTGGAAACGGTAGCGTGAGCAATTATGGACAGCGCCTCTCTGCCTCAGGTATCGGTAATCCTGCCGATCTTGAATGAAGCACGGGATTTGGTTGCAAGTATTTCGGCAATTCTGCGCCAGGACTATCCACCAGGCTTCGAAGTAATCCTTGCACTCGGACCTTCTAAAGATGACACGAATCGGATTGCGACCGAACTTGCAGCAAAAGACGCCCGAATTATTTTGGTAGATAACCCAACTGGCAGAACAGCTAATGGGCTAAATGCAGCAATTTCTAAATCACGTTATCCAATAATTTCGCGAATCGATGGTCATGCTGAAGTTTCAAATACTTATTTGCGCGATGCCGTTGAAATATTGTTTAAAACCCAAGCCGTAAATGTTGGTGGAATTATGGCGGCCGAAGGTAAAACCAATTTTGAAAAAGCTGTTGCAACAGCAATGCGCTCGCCACTAGGTGTTGGTGCGGCACGTTTTCATACTGGCGGAAGCGCTGGACCGGCCGATACCGTTTATCTTGGAACATTTTTGAAATCTGCGCTTGTTGCAGCCGGCGGGTATGACGAAAGATTTACCAGAGCACAAGATTGGGAACTTAATTTTCGCTTGCGTGCTGCTGGCGGAACTGTTTGGTTTGATCCATCACTTCTTGTCACATATCGCCCACGACCTAACTTACGAGCGTTAGCGAAGCAGTATTTTGAATATGGAACCTGGCGACGGGTGGTTACGCGAAGCCACAAGGGAAGCGTTAATTATCGCTACCTAGCACCGCCAGTTGCAGTTGTCCTTAATTTAATTTCGCTCGTTTTGGGCGCCACTTTGAACTCAATTTTCCTAGTACCAATACTTTGCTACTTGCTTTTGATTCTTCTTGGTTCACTTCGAATCGGCAAGAGTGCCTTAGAGAAACTATTTCTGCCACCAATTTTGATCACCATGCATATGGTTTGGGGGGCTGGTTTCTTAACTTCACCAAAGAGGTTGATGCAGCAAGGTAAATGAAACGCTTTCTACTAATTCTTATTCTCCTTTCAAGCGCCCAACCGGCATATGCAACGCCAGAAATTCCAAGCACCTTCACCTTTAAAGGTTCTGGCTATGGACATGGTGTTGGCATGAGCCAAATTGGCGCAAAAGGTCAGGCGCTCGAAGGTAAAAGTGCGCAAGATATTCTCACTTACTATTTCCCCGGAGCTGCAGTAACTCCAGTAGATAATTCCCAAATTATTCGCGTAAACGTGGCGCACCAAGTAACTGCCGCAGCTCTGACAATTTCATCACAAGCCAATGACTGTTCCTTCGGATTGGCCAGTGAAGTGCAGCCCATTCAACAAGTGGTACCAAATTCAAAACTAACTTTCACCATGATCGGTAAGCAAGTGGGTGTAATCGCCAAGGCAGCGAATCAAGCGCCCGTTCCATTTACTGCAGCAAGTAATTGGACGATCAGTTGGACTGGAACAGATTGCGTGGTTTTATTAAAAGTTGGAACCCAAACCATGAAATTGAAATATGGCTCGATAACTGTGCGCTCGGTCCCCATAACTGGCAAGGGTTATAAAATTGAAGTTGTAAATAGTATGCGCCTCTCCGATGAATACCTTTACGGAATAAGTGAAGTCCCATCTTCTTGGCCGATGGCGGCGCTAGAGAGCCAAGCGATAGTTTCAAGAACCTACGCACTTAGCCGGATCAAGAACGTACGCAAAGATTGTGACTGTAATGTTTACAGCTCTAAATATGATCAGGTTTATATTGGCTACAGCAAAGAAGCAGAACCTAAGTACGGAGTCTTGTGGCGCAACGCCGTGCAGGCCACAGTTGTTGAAACTTCCACTGCGCTAGCAATTACTTATAACGGTGTCCCAATCAACGTTTACTTCTTCTCTTCGAGCGCGGGTCAAACGCAGCGCAGTATCGATGTTTGGGGAACTGATATTCCTTATTTGACCAGCGTCCCAGATCCCTGGAGTCTGGACCCAAAGTTAAATCCCAAATATGCCAACTGGGTTCGAGTAATTAGCCAAAAACAAATGGCTGAGGTATTTGGCCTGCCAGATGTGGTTAGTTATTCAATTGCGCTTCGAAGTAAAACGGATAGCGTTATGAAAATTACCGGCACATCGAGTTCTGGAAAGCAGAAAACGATTTCGGTAAGCGCCTTTAAAGTTCCGTTAAAAATACCTTCATCTTGGTTTGATTTGCCAGCGAAGATTGCGCTTCCTGATTCGTCGACGGTTGTTAGTAATTAAATTTAGTTAGCGTGCAGGATGGAATTTAAGCCACCCCAACTACCAGTTTTGGCAAGTGCTTCTAGGCCACCAGTCTGGGAATTTCGTCTAAATAATAAATTATTTGCTCCAGATAGTTCACGAGCTTTAACGCTAGTGCCATCTGGCAACAAAACCTTTGAACCAGCAGTTATATAAACACCGGATTCGACAACACAATCATCACCAAGTGAAATTCCGAGGCCTGCATTTGCGCCTAGTAGAGATCGTTGACCAATAGAAATAACTTCCTTGCCACCACCACTTAGAGTTCCCATTATTGATGCACCACCGCCGATATCACTGCCATCGCCTACGACAACTCCTGCGCTAATGCGTCCTTCAACCATAGATTTACCAAGCGTTCCAGCATTGAAGTTTACGAATCCTTCATGCATAACAGTTGTTCCACTGGCGAGATGTGCGCCTAAACGAACACGGTCGCCGTCAGCAATTCGAACGCCTTCAGGAATTACATAGTCAATCATGCGTGGGAACTTATCTACTGCGAAAATTGAAAGTGATCCATATTTATTACGTAACTTAGGTGCAATCTCATTGAAGGTTGAAACAGCACATGGTCCAACCGATGTCCAAACTACGTTATTCAAAATTCCAAAAATTCCGTCTAAATTTAAACCATGTGGTTTGACTATTCGATGTGAGAGAAGATGCAAGCGTAGGTAGGCATCAGGAACGCTTGAAGGTGGCAGATCTAAATCAATTTCAATTGAAACTTCGCTACGAACTATTTGTCGCAGATCATCAGCGCCAACGTATTCATTTAAGTTAGGCGCGGTTGAACCCTTGAGTGATCCCAAGCCAAGTACGTGAAAATATGTATCGAGAGCGTCACCAGATTTGGTAGCAGTACTTATTCCATGACCAAAGGCGCTTCTCATGTGAGTACGCTATCAAAGTTCGAATAGACTTGCCCTATGCGAATTTCCGTTTACTGCTCATCTGCGCCTGATATCGACCAAAAATTTCTTGATCTTGCATTCGATGTTGGTGTGGCCATTGCAAAAAGCGGGGCTGACTTAGTTTGGGGCGGCGGGCAAATCTCAATGATGGGAGCCGTTGCACGCGGCGCTCGTTCGGGTGGTGCAAAAACTTTTGGCGTAATTCCAGAGAAGTTAGTGAACCGTGAGTTCACTGATCCCGAGAGCACCGAAATATTTTTGGTTTCAGATATGCGAACTCGTAAAGCAAAATTAGAAGAGTTGGCAGATGCCTTCATTGCACTTCCCGGCGGGATTGGAACACTCGAAGAATTCTTTGAAATTTGGGTTGGCAGGTATTTAGGTTTTCATACAAAGCCAATTGCAGTATGCGATCCCTATGGTGCATTTAAACCATTGCAAGGTGCGATTGATCATCTAACTGATATCAAAATGATGAAGGCAGGCCAGAGCCAACTAGTTGAGTGGTGCACGGATATTGAATCGGCTATTCGCGCTTGCACTGCGGCCACTTCACCGAAAGATTAGAGAGCGGTAACCTCTACTCATGACCGCGATCTCAGAGCTTCTTGCGAGCTTGCCTGAAGAGGAGCGGATAATTCTTACTATGCATTACATTCGAGGTTTATCGCCAGAACAGATAGCGAACTCACTTGGTGTTCCAGATCGGGCGGTTGCCTCCGTTATCACGATCGGCAAGGCTCGTCTACTCTCCGCGTTAAAACAGGGGTAGATCCTCGGTTATATTCGATTTCCATAACAGCCTAAAAATGCGAGATACTTCTCCCTAGAAGTTGTTTAAGAGTTTGCTGGTCAAACTAAACGCAAGGGAGCAATAAGCATGGCAGCCATGAAACCCCGCACTGGTGATGGACCCATGGAAGTAACCAAGGAAGCGCGCAGTTTTGTTATGCGAATTCCACTTGAAGGCGGCGGACGCCTCGTTGTTGAATTAAATGTTGAAGAAGCCACCAACCTAGGTAACGCACTTCAGGCAGCAGTCTCACTCGTTAAGAAGTAAGTTAGTTTGGGATAACGCGGTAAACGTGAATTCCTTTCCAGCCCTATCTTGTATTGATTTCGAAAGCACCAATTTTCTTCTAGCCGATTCTGTGGCGATTCCAGTTTTAAGTGGCGAGAGCGTAGAACTTGGAAACCTTAAATTAGTTAAATTGTTAGAGAAGGCTTGCGGCCAAAATATTCAGGGCGCTTTGCAAAGTTGGCCAGATGCGACAGGTAAAGCTGGCGAATTATTTGAATACCCACTTAAAAGTAGCAAAGGCAAACTCTCAAGGATTTTCTTTGTCGGAGTTGGTGCAGGCAGCGCTGATGAGCTACGAAAGTCAGCAAGCGCACTGGCTCGTAAAGTAAAGGCGAGCGGCGCTCTAGTAATCGATGGCTTGAACACAAAGGCAGATACTGCAGTAGTTCATAGCGTCTCACTTATTCTTTCGAGTTATACCTACACTTTGAAATCTGAAAAACCGAAGAAGCCTGCGAGTTTTCAAATAGTTGGCAACTTCGAATCGGAAGTTTCTTATGGAAAAATTCTTGCTAATGGCGTATGGCGAGCCCGCGATTTAATTCATACCCCCTCAAATATTAAAAACCCACTCTGGATGGCCAATCAAGCAAAATCCCTAATTTCAAAGGTCAAATCTCCCGCCTTGTCGATAAAAGTTAAGAGCGGAAAAGAACTTGCCGAGTTTGGCGGACTTCGCGCGGTTGGTAATTCGGTACCAGTTCCTGGCCCACGGTTGATTGAATTAAGTTACGCCCCCAAAGGCTCAAGCCGGTGGCCACACGTTGTACTTGTTGGCAAGGGTATAACTTTTGATACCGGTGGTATTTCTTTAAAGCGTCCTTATGAAAACATGGTTGCGATGAAGAGCGATATGTCGGGTGCCGCAGCAGTATTGTCAACAATTCTCACAATTGCAGATTTAGGAAAGGATGCGCCGAAGGTGCGCATCACCGGGTTAATGATGTGTGCCGAGAACTCGTTGTCAGCAACATCGCAACGACCATCTGATGTAATCAAGCATTACGGTGGAACAACTGTTGAAGTATTAGATACCGATGCTGAAGGGCGTCTTGTTCTTGCCGATGGTTTGGCCTATGCGGATGCCGAGCTGGCTCCAGATTATTTAATAGATATCGCGACGCTTACTGGTTCTGCAACACTTGGCCTAGGTCGGCAATATGCAGCTATGTATACCCGCAACAATAAATTAGCTAAAACGCTAAATGAAATTGGTGAGCGAATTGGCGAACGACTTTGGCACATGCCTCTTATTGATGATTACAAAGTGGCACTCGTAAGTGATATTGCTGATTTTAATCACTTGGCAGAAAATCCTAACCAACCTGACTTTTCTGCTGGTTCGGTGACGGCGGCGCTCTTCCTTGAACATTTTGCGGGTGCCCGAAATTGGGTTCACTTAGATATCGCAGGCCCAGCACGTTCCGAGAGTGATTCTGGTGAAAATCCAAAAGGCGGTACGGGATTTGGCGTTAGAGTCCTAACGGAATGGTTAACTTCCTTATGAGCAACGGGAGCACCATCAATCCAAACGAGCGCGGCGATATGTCAGCCTTCGCTGAAGGATTTCCTCACGAAGATTTCTTTATGCAACAAGCCAGAAAAAATGGAAGTGAAGTTGGCGCAAGTGATCCAACTGTTGGAAGTGGTGGAGTAATTGCTTTTATCGCTGGACTTATTTCAGCCAAATCAATTGTAGAAATTGGAACTGGGTCAGGGGTCAGCGGGCTTTGGGCATTTCGCAGCGCACCAAGTGATTCGACTTTAACTTCAATAGATTCTGAACGTGAACATTCGGCGAGTGCTCGAAACATCTTTGAAGAAGCTGGAATTTCGGCACAAAGATTTCGTCTCATTACAGGCAACATTGTTGATGTCGTTGGGAAATTAGCTGATGCAAACTATGACCTGATGATCGTCAGATCGCCTAAAGATATGGTCGATGTTGTTCAGGAAAGTTTCAGACTTCTCAAAGCAAATGGCGTTTTACTTATAGACAATGCCTTGGCGGGCGGAAAAGTTGCAGACCCAACGCAACGAGACTTCGACACAATCGCGCGCCGGGATTCGATTAAGGCAATCAAAGAGGATGGTCGTTGGCGTTCTAGCGTGCTTCCAATTGGCGGCGGCATCTTAATTGCCAGTAAAATCTAGTTATTGAATTGGCTATTTAGTAAATTGAATTGGGGGAGTCAACTTGGATTCAGAGCAACCGAGCACACCACCTTCCAGTACGCCATCAAACACAGCATGGTGGATTTCTGACTATCCCGTTGTAACACAAGAAGACCTTAAACAACGGTCTGGTTCTCGTAGCATCTCATTTAACCTGGCGATCGCTATGGCGGTTATTGCTGGCGTAATTGGCAGCATCATCGGCCACTCATCGATAAGTCTTAATTCAAAAACTAATTTAGTTTCTACGGCAAATGTTGTAGAACGCGCCCCGAACTCCATCGCAGGAATTGCAGCACGAGTTTCACCCTCGGTTGTTTCAATCAGCGTTAAAACCCAAACAGGTGGCGATACTGGGTCTGGATTTTTTATTCAAAGTAATGGCTACATACTTACAAATAATCACGTTGTTTCTAGCGTCGCCTCATCAGGTGCTTCAATTCAAGTTATTTTGAGTAACGGCAAAAGTTATGATGCCAAATTGGTAGGTCGAGATGCTGCATATGATCTAGCAGTTATAAAAATTGATGTTACTGATGCACCCGCACTTCAACTTGGAAACAGCGATGACATTCAGGTCGGTGATGGCGTGATCGCAATTGGCTCGCCACTTGGGCTTGCTGGCACCGTCACATCAGGAATTATCAGTGCCAAAAATCGCGCCGTAACTTCCGGCAGTGGAACTGGTGAAAGCTCATTCATAAATGCACTGCAAACCGATGCCGCAATCAATCCAGGCAACTCTGGTGGGCCACTTGTTAATTTAGCTGGTGCTGTGATTGGTGTTAATTCGGCGATCGCATCTCTTGGTTCATCTTTTGGCGGGCAATCAGGTTCGATTGGGCTAGGTTTTGCAATTCCAATCAATCAAGCGCAGAAGACGGCAAGCCAATTAATCAAAACTGGAACTTCAACCTATCCAATAATGGGACTTTCACTTGATTCAAGTTATCGCGGTGTGGGTGCCCTTGTTGCAAATCAGCAAGGCGGCGTCCTTGCTGGCGGTCCAGCAGAACGAGCTGGCATCAGACCTGGTGATGTAATTACGGCTATTGATGGGAAAGCAATTAACTCATCTGATGAAGCAATTGTCGCGGTTCGATCACACAACGTTGGAGATCGGATAAAAGTTAGCTTCACACATGGCACAGCATCACATGAGATTTCACTCGTTCTTATCGCAGCGAAGCGTTAAGGGCGCTAGGGTAATCAAATGTTTGGTATCGGTGGTGGTGAATTCCTAACGCTGGGGCTGCTTGCGCTCATCCTCATTGGCCCGGATAAATTGCCACAGTTCTCAAGAGATGCCGCTAAATTCCTAAATAAAATTCGTGCGATGGCTAATTCGGCGACTGCAGAGCTACGCGAGAATCTCGGACCAGGTTATGAGGATCTTCAAGTTACCGATCTGCACCCTAAAACTTTCATAAAGAAGCACTTGAATGAAGCACTGGCCGAACCTGCGGCAGAAATAAGTGAAAAAAGTAAGAACGCTAAGATTGACCCGGACTTACTATGACAACGAAAATAATTGACGATATCAACGCTGCCCTTGGCACGGTTTCAGATCCAGAACTACACCGCCCGCTTCCAGAATTAGGAATGGTTAAATCAGTTGCATTCGAAGCTGGCGTGGCACATATCGAAATACTCTTAACGATTTCTGGTTGTCCGATGCGCGATCGCCTTCAAACTGATATTTCGGCCGCAGTCACAAAAATTCCGGAAGTTAATTCGGTTCAATTAACTTTTGGTGTTATGAATGAAGAACAGCGCGGCGCAGTTAAAAAGCTGCTGCACGGTGGTGTTGAGAAATTTATTCCATTTGCACAACCCAATTCACTTACCAGAGTCATCGGAATTGCTTCCGGCAAAGGTGGCGTCGGAAAATCTTCAGTCACAGTCAACCTTGCAGTTGCAGCCGCTAAACGTGGCCTGCGGGTTGGAGTTTTAGATGCAGATGTCTACGGTCACTCGGTTCCAAGGTTGATGGGAATTTTAGGCCAACGACCTACTGCAATTGATCAAACATTTATTCCGGTTGAAGCCTTCGGGGTAAAAGTTGTATCGATGGAAATGTTCAAGCCGGAGCGATCGGATGCTGTTGCATTTCGTGGACCGATGTTGCATAAAGTTTTGGAACAGTTGCTAAGTGATGCTTACTGGGGTGATCTTGATTTACTTCTCTTGGATTTGCCACCGGGCACTGGAGATGTAGCAATTTCACTTGGTCAATTAATTCCGGCATCTGAAATAATTGTTGTAACCACGCCACAAATTGCTGCTGCCGAAGTTGCCGAACGTGCTGGACGAATTGCACATCAACTTAAGCAACACATAATTGGCGTCATTGAAAACATGTCGGATAGCAAATGTGCAAAATGTGGCGATCCGATCGCAATCTTTGGTTCTGGTGGCGGATTGGAAACTTCAAAGAGATTATCAAGTTTGGTTGGCGCAGATGTGCCGCTACTGGGGGCAATCCCATTTGATAGTTCACTTCGCGAGGGCGGGGATGCTGGTACGCCGATAGTCATCGGAGATCCAACAAGCCCAGCGAGCGAAGCTTTTTCTGCATTGATCGAAAAATTAATGGTCCGTTCAAAGTCTTTGGTGGGCGTAAGGCTTGGTCTCGCCTAAGATTTGACTATGAAAACGCCACCAGTAACTGGAATTAATACGGTGGCCAAACGAATCACCGGCCGCCGGGATTCGGTATTAGAACGTAAAAATATTCGCGATGCACTTGTTTCTGTCGCTGGGTTAATTGGCCGTCCAATTCGCGATGAAACCGGGCGCGACATCGGTAAATTGGTAGACATCGTTGTTCGCCATGGTGAAACTACCTACCCACCAGTCTCTGGCTTAATCGTTAAAGTTGGAAACAGCACCTCGTTTATCGATGCTTCAAGTATCTCTAAATTTACCCACGATGAAATTCGACTCTCTTCAATGAAAGTAAATCTCGAAGAATACAAACGCCGCCCAGGTGAATCACTGCTGGATGCTGACGTTCTTGATCACCAAATTGTTGATGTAAATGGTCTACGTGTTGTGCGTTCATCAGATTTGTATTTAGCACCACTCGATCGTGAGATTCGAGTTGTTGGTGTAGATATTTCATTTCGATCTTTTGTCCGCCGAATTTTTCCAGGCTCCTTAAGCCGGCGTCCAACCCCAGAACATGTTGTTGACTGGGCCGCGGTAGCATCACTCGCAGATGGAACTGGCGTTGTTCGTTCTTCAGAATCGCGAGCTGCGCTAAGCCAACTTCGCCCGGCAGACCTCGCAGACTTAATCGAAGATCTAGCCGGCCGCGAACAGAGCGCATTGATCGAACTTTTGGATCCAGATCTAGCTGCGGACGCACTTGAAGAAATGGAAGATGACGAATTGCAGGGCTTGCTTCGTGGTCTGCCATCACAGCGCGCAGCCGAATTGATAAGTCGTATGGAGCCAGATGAATCTGCTGAAGTTCTCCGTGACTTGGATGTCGACCACCGCGAGAGCATCTTTGCTGAGATGGATTCCAAAATTGCGGCCCAACTTCGCAAGCTAGTTTCCTTTGATGAAACCCTCGCTGGCGGAATCATGACCACGCACATTTTGGTAACTCGTGAAACTGACACAGTTGGTGATGCGCTAAAATTGCTCGTTGAAAATAGGGAACGTGATATTTCTGACGGGGTTGTTGTAGTTGATGCTAAAGGTAAACTTTTAGATCACATTCAAATTATTGAACTTGTTGCTGCAAAATCTAGCGCTGAACTATCTACTCTAATTGGGCCACCATTTCCTACGGCAATTAACAGCAATACTCGATTAAAGGAAGTTATCGAAGAATTCGCAAATAACCGGGGCTCTTCAATCATTGTTATTGATGAAAAGAACAAGCCAGTTGGACGTATCTTGGCCGATGACTTGGTCGACGCGCTAACTTCCGATGAAGAGAACCATGGCTTTGCTCAGGGAAGCGGTGCTTTCTAATGAGCGAAGTTAAAGCCACATCAAAGAAGGCGCCAGTTTCACCAAGGAAAATTCGTATTGCCGCACTGCTTGCTGTTATGGGACCTGGCGTAATTGCTGGCCTTTCCGATGATGATCCAGCGGGTATTACAACTTATTCAGTACTTGGTGCGAAGTATGGCTATCAAATGCTCTGGGTTTTAGTTGCATCAACAATTGCGCTGATTGTGTTCCAAGATTTAGGTGCCCGAATTGGTGTTGTAACTCGCCAAGGAATGATTGGTTTGGTCCGCCAAAAATATGGCGCTCGTGCTGGCACGCTAAGTGCAAGTGCGCTAATCATCGCAAACGTTGGAACAATGACCGCCGAATTTGCCGGTATCGCTGCCGCTGGACAATTATTTGGTTGGAGCAGATATATCTCGGTACCGCTTGCTGCACTTTTAGTTTCATTCCTCGTACTTCGCGGTTCTTTTTCTCGAGTTGAGAAAGTTTTCTTTATTGTTTCTGGCGTATTTCTTGCCTACATAATTGCTGGTTTTCTTGCCCACCCAGATTGGGGCCAGGCGTTTAAAGGTGTTGTTACTCCGACAATGCCATTCACTCACGATGCCATCTACATTGCGACTGCAACACTTGGTACAACTCTTGCACCGTGGGGTCTGGCCTTCATTCAATCCTATGCAGTTGATAAGCGCCTAACCCGCGATGATTTAAAATTATTGCGAGTCGATGTTTGGACTGGCTCACTACTCACCGGAATTATTGGCTTCTTTGTAATCGTCACCTGCGCAGCAACGTTAAATAAGCAGGGCATAACAATCAACGATGCCTCCGATGCTGCCGCTGCTCTTAAGCCACTTGCCGGAACACTTGCCAAAGATCTCTTTGCATTTGGACTAATTGGCGCCGCACTTCTTGCAGCTTCAATTCTTCCATTATCAACTGCTTACTCCGTAAGTGATTTAACCGGCCGTCCGGCCGCATTGGATGATTCACCTTCTGAAGCACCGCTCTTTTATGCGACCTTTGGTGCAATAACCGCGCTAAGCGCCGCTCTCATTCTGATTCCCGGGGCACCGCTGATAACAATTCTTGTGGTCTCACAAGTAATCAATGCAGTTCTGTTACTGCCATTGCTTCTGTACATGTATGGAATTGCAAAAGATAATCGCCTGATGGGTGAATTTGTAGCGACAAAAAATATGAAAATTGTCTACGCAACAATCATAAGCATCGTCGCTTTTGCGATCGGTTGCATGCTCTGGTTTACCGTTATTAAATGACAATTTAATGACAAAAGACCATACCGCCCTGCCTGCGGGTAGAGATATTGCCTTTATGTCCCTTGGCGTTTTAGGCATTGGTACTTCTGGCCCAGTGATCGCAAATAGTTTGATGCCGGTCCCGACCTTAATCTTCTGGCGCAATCTAGGCGGCGCAATCATCATGTCGCCATTTGCACTCGCAAAACGCGAATGGCAAACCGCGCAACAACGATCTGCGATCAAGATTTCTATTTTTTCTGGATTCCTCTTGGCGCTGCACTTCATGGGATTCTTTATTGCGATGAGATTTACCAGCGTCGCCGCCGGAACTGCGCTAACAGCTGTACAACCAATCTTCACGGCAATTTATCTCCGCTTTAAAGGCGGAACTATTCCCAAGCGCGCCTGGGGTGGCATGGCAGTGGCATTTCTTTCGGTACTTTTGATCACCGGCATTGATATTCAAATCAGCTTTCATAGTTTTCTTGGGGACCTTGCTGCCCTTATAGGAGCAGCACTCGCGGCGGCATATATGTTGATCGGTTCCAAAGCACAAGAAAGCCTTTCAACTTCGACATATACGACTTTTTGTTATGGCATGTGTGCCTTAACCGCACTTCCAATTGCACTCTTTGCGAAGTTGCCAGTTTTGCATTTCCCTGCTCGGCAATGGGTCTTGGTAATTGCCCTAATTCTTGGTGCACAAATTCTTGGTCATACGATGTTTAACCTTTCGCTTAAACGAGTATCACCTGCTGTTGTATCTTTAATTGTTTTCTTTGAAGTGCCAGTAAGTGCGATTTTGGCCTACTTCTGGTTGGGACAAAAACCACCAGCCGGGATCATTCCGGGAATTGTGGGACTTTTAATTGGATGCGGCATCTTCGTTTTCCGCTCTAAAAATACTGAGGCAATTTAATTCAATGTTTGATCTACATACGCACTCAAATGCAAGTGATGGCACCGATTCACCGGCCGAGCTAATAAATAAGGCACATGCCGTTGGGCTAGCCGGTATTGCGCTAACCGATCACGACACCTTGCACGGTTGGACCGAAGCTATGGATCATCTTCGCCCAGGGATGTCACTAATTTTGGGTTCCGAAATTTCATGTCAAACAACTGATGGAATCAGCGTTCATATGCTGGGCCTACTTTTCGATGCACAGAATCAACCGCTGCTCGATACGCTAGCAAAAACTCGCGAAAATCGGATCGGTCGCATGGAGCGAATAGTGGCGCGCTTAAATGAGGCAGGGTATGAGATAACAATGCAAGATGTTCTAGCTCAACTCTCTGATGATGGAACTTTAGGTAGACCACATCTTGCCGATGCGCTTATCGCAAAGAAATTTGTTGCGAGTAGAGAAGAAGCCTTTGAAAAGCTACTTCACAACGATTCGAAATTCTATATTCCACACTATTCGCCAACACCGGAGGAGGTCATCAAGCTAATCAAAGGGGCCGGCGGCGTTGCAATAATTGCCCACCCATTTGCTTCACTTCGCGGTCGAATTATCTCTACTGAAAGTTTTGCTGGAATGGCAGAGGCTGGTTTAGATGGTGTTGAAGTTTCGCATCGTGATCACACGCTCGAACAACGTGCGCTTCTCTCTGATGTCGCCAAACAGTACGACATCGTTCAAACTGGTGCCAGCGACTATCACGGCAACGGTAAACTAAATCTGTTGGGCGAATTCACGACAAGTCAGCAAGATTTTGAAAGACTCGAAGCAAGAGCAGATCAACGAAGGGTGGTTAGAGCATGACAAATGCACTCGCAATTTCGGCGCTCACCTTTGGAATTCAGGCTTTCGTTACGCTCTTTGTAATTTTAGATCCACCTGGAGCAGTACCAGTTTTTCTTGCACTAATTTCTGACGCATCACCTAAGAAACGAATTCAATTAGCTTGGCAAGGCGCTGCAGTATCCCTTGCGGTAATTGTTAGTTTTGCACTCTTTGGAAAATTAATACTTGATTATCTGCACATCTCTATTAACGCCCTGCAAGGTGCGGGTGGACTCTTGATGTTGTTGATCTCTCTCGAATTATTAACCGGTAAAGATAGTTCGACGGACTCAAATAAAAAAGATGTCAATGTTGCACTTGTGCCACTTGGTACACCTTTATTGGCTGGCCCGGGCGCAATTGTCACAACGATTATTTATGTTCAGTACGCCCACACTACAAATATGAAGTTGGCACTGGCTGCCGCGATCATCGCAGTTCACTGTGTAATTGGTCTGACCTTGATGTTCTCGACAAAGATCCTGGGAATTATTAAAGATTCTGGCGTTACCTTATTGGCACGAATAGCTGGGCTACTGCTGGCAGCTATTGCCGTCGAGATGGTTGTTCAATCGATTAAAGGCTTTTTCAACCTCTAAAGTTAGATTGTTGCAAAACCAACCCGGCGATCAGCACTCTCGCCGACCTCCACAAATGAAATTTTGCTATTTGCAACCACGGTTTGGCGGCCGCGAATATCCGTAAGGATTAGCGACTTGCCAGAGTCCAATGCAGCAGTAACTTCTTCGATCACCTTGCTTGCAGGTAGGTCGCTCTCAATATTTAATTCTTGGTTTGAATCGCTGATTCCGATTCTGATATCTGTGTGATTTCCAGTTGAACTTTTCTTAGTTGCCATGGCGCTACTTTAATACCTATTCGCAAATCGCGCGCACTTTAAGCGGGGAGCCTACTCAGGAGGATTTAGGGAATCCAGAGATACCTCGCCAGATTAGATTTGAAACCAATTCGACCGCAGTCTCGCGATCTAACTTCCCATCGCGTTCTAGCCAATGCCGTGCTGAAGTTTGGGCGGTTCCGATCAATCCAACAGCCAACATCATCGAAGCTTCCTTGCTTAACCCAGTATCAAGTGAAATAACCGCGCTTAGTGCGGCCGCAGAGTCATATGTCATCCGATTTAAACGTTCTCTTACCTGTGGCTCAACACTCATGTCACTTTCGAATAAGAGCCTAAATGCTTCACCTTCGCGATTTATAAATCCAAAGTAGGCATCGACTGTCGCGCGAACTCTTGCAGCGTTGTCGGAAGTAGATGAGATTGCTTTTTGAATGTCGAAAACAAGGGAGTCAATATGAAGATCGAGCACAGCAAGATATAGATCTAGTTTCGATGGAAAATGCTGATAGAGAACTGGCTTGCTGACATTTGCACGATCTGCAATTTCATCCATCGCAGCAGAGTGATAACCGGCTGCGGTAAATACCTCAAGGGCTGCGGTTAGTAATTGGGCGCGACGCTCATCTCGCGGAAGGCGAGCTTTATTAGAAGAACCTGTGGCGCTGGTATCAGTACTCATTGCCCTTATCGTACGGTGAATTGCGCCCAAATGGCGAGTTCTTGCGAGGTCTTCGCAATAACTATTTCTAAAACTAGTACTTCGATTTTGATTTGCGTGGAATATCCGCGAAAATTGAGTTGTTAACTTGATTAGTAACTAGTTGAAACCAGATAAAACCAGAGAAGAGAATTGATGCCCGCAGCGATTAAGCCACTTGTAGAACCAGGGCCAGAGTTAACCGTTGATGAAGTGCGTCGATATAGCCGCCATTTAATTATTCCTGATGTTGGAATGTCTGGCCAACGCCGACTAATGAATGCAAAAGTTCTCTGCGTTGGTGCCGGTGGGTTAGGTTCACCCGCTTTAATGTATTTGGCCGCAGCAGGTGTTGGAACGCTGGGCATTGCTGAATTTGATACCGTCGATGAATCCAATTTGCAACGACAAATTATTCACGGTCAATCAGATATCGGAAAAAGCAAAGCCGAAAGTGCGAAGGAATCGATCGCGGAAATTAATCCATACGTTAAGGTCAATATTCATAATGTAAGACTTGATGTTGATAACGTGCTGGAAATTTTTGCACAATACGATTTGATCGTCGATGGAACTGATAATTTTGCAACCCGTTATTTAGTTAATGATGCAGCCGTCTTATTAAAGAAGCCTTACGTTTGGGGCTCTATCTATCGCTTCGATGGTCAAGCCAGCGTCTTTTGGGCTGAACATGGTCCTTGCTATCGCTGCTTATATCCAGAACCACCACCGCCAGGAATGGTTCCAAGTTGCGCCGAAGGTGGCGTACTTGGTGTTTTGTGTGCCTCTATCGGATCGATTCAAACAACTGAAGCGATAAAACTTCTTATGGGAATTGGCGAACCGTTGATAGGTCAACTCATAGTTTATGACGCACTCGAAATGAGCTATCGAAAAGTTAAGGTACGTAAAGATCCAAATTGTCCGATCTGCAGCGATAAGCCAACGCAGACCGAACTACTTCCAGATTACGAGTCATTCTGTGGCATGCTCTCGCAAGATGCGAGTGAAGCGGTTTCTGGCTCAACAATTTCAGTCACCGAACTCAAGAGCAAGATGGATGCGGGAGATAAATTCGTATTGATAGATGTTCGCGAACCCGGTGAATTTGAAATAGTTCGTATTCCTGGTTCCATCCTGATCCCAAAGCAAGAGTTTATAAATGGCTCTGCGCTGGAGAAAATGCCCCAAGATGTACCTATTATTTTACACTGCAAGTCTGGTGTTCGATCTGCGGAATGCCTTGCCGTTCTAAAACAAGCGGGCTTCGCTGATGCCACACATGTTTCAGGTGGGGTACTAGCATGGGCCAAGCAAATCGATACTTCACTGCCAACTTACTAATCTTATTAACCAGGAGAGTCCATAAGGATGATGAACGAAAAACGAATGTTGCTTGTCCACGCACATCCTGATGATGAAACCATTAACAATGGTGCAACTATGGCTATGTATTCCAAAAGTGGAGTTGGGGTCACGCTAGTTACTTGTACTCGCGGGGAAGAGGGCGAAGTTCTTGTTCCGGATTTAGCGCACTTAGCTAGTTCACAAACTGATGGTCTGGGCAAACATCGAGAAACTGAACTTGCCAATGCGATGTCTGAACTTGGCGTGACCGATCACCGATTTTTAGGAGCACCAGATAAGAAGTGGCGCGATAGCGGCATGATGGGAACCGAACCAAATAATCGTGCTGATGTATTTTGGCAAGCCGATCTTGATGAAGCTGCCGGTTATTTAGTAAAGATTATTCGTGAAATAAAACCACAGGTATTAGTTACTTACGATGAAATGGGTGGTTATGGCCATCCGGATCACATCCAAGCGCACCGCGTTGCAATGCGCGGGGCTGAATTAGCCGCTGATGCAAACTTTGGCACAGGTGAACCTTGGGAGATATCAAAGATTTATTGGAACACCATGCCTAAATCTGTAATTGCCGAAGGAATGGCCAAGATGAAGGAGATTGGTTCAGATTTCTTTGGCGCAGAAAACGTTGATGATCTGCCATTCGCAAAGCCTGATGAATTGGTTACTACGCTGATTGATGGCACAAAATATATTGATGCAAAAATGGCGGCGATGAAAGCTCATCCAACCCAGATTGAATTAGATGGTCCATTCTTCGCCTTATCAAATAGCCTGGGAAATGAAGTTTGGGGTCACGAGTATTACACCTTGGTTAAAGGTGAAATCGCTGGCACCTTGGATGAAAAGGGTCGCGAAACGGATCTCTTTGCTTAAGAATGTTTAATTATATTCGGGCGCTGCTGTCGGGAATTTTCCTGGCAGTTATTGGAACCTTTCTACACAATGCTATTTCACCTATCGGTTTATTAATTGCACTAGCAACTGCTGCGATAGGGATTTGGTACGTGGGTCAGTTATTACACCTTCGAAAGTATAAGTTTGTTGCCGCACTCAGTTGGCTAATCGTTGTCTTGATTGCCGGCAGCAGCGGGAGCGGAAACGAAGTTCTAATTATTGGTAATGCTAACGGCGAGATATTTCTAGTTGGTGGCGCAATCCTTGTAACAGTAATTGCACTCCTTAAGGCTTAGTGCCGCGTTAGCACCATTCCCAAGTTTGGCCCGATGGCGTGTCTTGAACCTCTACGCCCAGTTTGCGAATTTTCTCCCGCAATTCATCGCTGCGACTAAAGTCTTTTGCGGTACGTGCCTGTGCGCGAGATTCGATAAGCGCCGCCAACTCTTGAGTAAGTTCACGCTTTGCTATTGGCGCCCGCGCTAAATCTAAGCCAAGAATTTGATCTATCTTGCTAAAGATTGCCGACTTGGTATTTGAAGGGATGCTGGCATCCTTCTCGATTTTGCGTAATTTCAAAAGCGCGCGTGGCGTATCTAAATCCTCTTGAATATCTTTAACCATCGATCCAACTTCACTTGAAATTTTGTCGTTATCTATAACCTCATCCGAATTTACGGTGTTGACCTTTGCTCGCCATCTTTGCAGAGTTGTTGAAGCGGCTTCGAGAGACTCCCAAGTTAGATCCATTTGACTGCGATAGCGGTTCTCCAGGAAACACAAGCGGGCCGCCAGTGGATCTAAACCTCGCTGAACAATATCTTTTAGCAATAAAACATTTCCCGCACTCTTGGACATTTTGCGACCTTCAAATAGTAAATGTTCACCATGAACCCATTGATCAACCACTTCAGCATGAGCGCCGGAATTTGATTGGGCTCGTTCATTTTCGTGATGCGGGAAGCGCAGATCAATGCCGCCGAGATGTAGATCGACGTGGCCATTTAAAAAATGCAGTGACATGGCCGAACATTCAATATGCCATCCCGGAAATCCTGGACCCCAAGGTGATGGCCAAACCATTTCGGTGCGCCCGCCCGCAGCTTTCCAGAGCGCCCAATCTGCATGAAAACGCTTTGCACCATCATCAACATACTCGTATCGATGTCCCGGCTTTAGCGCATCCAGTCGATTTCCAGAGATCGCGCCGTAACTTGGAAAACTTTGTGCGGCGAAGTACACGCTGCCATCATCACCAGGATAAGCATGACCACTCTTAATCAAGTCCGCGATTAATTCGAGCATCAGTGGAATCGTTTCACTTGCCCTCGGATAGTTATCTGCTGGCAAAATATTTAGCAGCGCAAGGTCTTCGTGAAACCTGCGTTCGTACTCCCGGGCAATCTCAAATGGATCTTTCGCTTCTGCCTTGGATTGCGCCAAGATCTTATCTTCGCCAGTTTCGCCGCCATCGAAATCTTCGCCCATATGTCCAACATCGGTAATGTTTTGAACTAGTACCGTGTTGGTCCCAGTGAAATTTAAGGTCCGGGTAATTAAGTCACCTAGTAGAAAAGTTCGTAGATTTCCAACATGGGCATCTCGATAAACAGTCGGCCCGCAACAATAAATTCGAACAGTTTCACCGTTGCTGGAGGTGACTTCCTTGAGAGCGCGGTCT
>Ga0194038_1000069_pt1 | contig 43361 bp, 39 predicted proteins | sample JunL226m_MetaG_FD_148630 | JGI IMG/M metagenome (GOLD analysis project Ga0194038, IMG submission 148630) | Anoxic zone freshwater microbial communities from boreal shield lake in IISD Experimental Lakes Area, Ontario, Canada - Jun2016-L227-6m | ecosystem: Environmental > Aquatic > Freshwater >... | reverse complement strand
CTCCAAGATAAGGCCTTGGGGCTAGCGCTTATTTGATCTTCGTTGCAGCGATCGAAACAATACAGTCCTTAATGGCGTAGTTTTGATATTTGCCAGCGTTTTCCTTGCGAATAGACTGACCACATTCAGTTAAAGAATTGCGTAACTTGATTTTGGGGATATTGCTCATATTTTGGCTCCATTATTTATTGTTTGAAAGACAGCGCTATTGTGCGCTTGATAACTACTGAATAAGTAATAAGGGGATTTTAATAAATTCTGCCACTTTATTAAAGCGAGGCAATAAACCCTTTAAAATCAGGCCTTAATTATAAAAAGCATAAAGAGCATCTTAAAACCCTTTTATGGCCTTAGTTATTCCTGTCATTCTCTGCGGCGGTTCTGGAACGCGCCTTTGGCCCTTATCTCGTTCAGGCTTCCCAAAACAATTTTTGGTCTTGTCAGGTGATGGCTCTTCTGAAAGTCTTTTTCAGCAAGCAGTGAAGAGAATTAACTCGGTAGCTAATCCCCATATTTTTCTCGGCAATACCTTGGTGGTAACCAATGAGGACCATCGTTTTTTAGTCCTAGATCAGTTGCGGGAGATAAAAGGGGAATTAAATGACATCAAGGCTACCTTGTTGCTTGAGCCGGCTGGCCGTAATACGGCACCTGCCTTAAGTATGGCGGCTTTATGTGCGCAGCAGTTATCGCAAGGACAAGATCCGATACTGGTGATTACACCTGCGGATCAAACCATTCAAAATCAAAGTATATTTACCAAGGCTTTGCAAGACTGTATTCAGAGTGTTGAAAGTACGGAGCAAGAAATTGCAATTCTCGGAATCACTCCGAACGCTCCAGAAACCGGATATGGCTACATTCAGCGCTCGGGTGTAAAAGATCAGAACAATGCCTATGTAGTGGAGCGCTTTGTAGAAAAGCCTGATGCGAAAACAGCCAAAGCATATATAGATGATGGTAACTATCTCTGGAATAGCGGCATGTTCGTTCTAAGAGCAAGTACCTGGCTTGCCGCTCTAAATGAGTTTCGTGGTGATATTTTTGAGGCTTCTCAAAAAGCCTGGGATGCTAAATCAGAAGATAGCGCCGATGGTGTTGGATTTATCCGCCCTGGTAAAGAAGAATTTAAGGCAATTCCTGCTGAGTCGATTGACTATGCAGTTATTGAAAAGTGTCCAGGCACTTTAGGAAAAACTCAGTTCCCTATCAAGATGGTTGAGCTAGATGCTGGTTGGAATGACCTCGGTGCTTGGGACGCGGTGTGGCAAGTGGGTCAACAAGATCAAGCAGGCAATGTGACCAGTGGCGATACCTTGATGAGTAATACCAAAAATTCTTTGGTCCATGCCAGCAGTCGATTGGTGAGTGCGGTTGGGGTGGAAAACCTCATCATCATTGAAACTGCCGATGCTGTCTTGGTGGCCGATAGAAAAAATAGCCAGGATGTTAAGAATATTGTGACTCAATTAGAGTCACAAAAGCGTGAAGAGAAAAATCTTCACCGCAAAGTCGCACGTCCTTGGGGCTGGTATGACAGCGTAGATGAAGGCGAGCGATTTAAGGTCAAACGTATCCAAGTCAAACCAGGGGCCAGCTTGTCCTTACAGATGCATCACCATCGCGCTGAACATTGGATTGTAGTGAAGGGTGTTGCAGAAATAACTAATGGCGATCAAGTCATTACCCTCACTGAAAATCAGAGTACGTATATTCCTCAAGGGCAAACCCATCGTTTGGCGAATCCAGGCCTTGAGCCATTAGAAATTATTGAAGTGCAATCCGGTAGCTATTTAGGTGAAGACGATATTGTGCGCTTTGAAGATAGCTACGGTAGAAATTAATAAATGATATTGATCATTCAAAAAGAGAAAAGAGTTATGTCTAAACAAAAAGTCGCCCTTATTACTGGCATCACTGGTCAAGATGGCTCTTACCTTGCCGAATTCCTTTTAGAGAAGGGCTACATTGTTCACGGCATTAAGCGCCGTGCTTCCTCTTTCAATACTGACCGCATTGATCATCTTTATCAAGATCCCCATGTCAACGATCGCGATCTCATTCTTCACTATGGTGATTTGACTGATACCAGCAACTTGGTGCGCATCATTCAAGAATGTCAGCCAGATGAGATATATAACCTGGGTGCTCAGTCCCATGTAGCCGTTTCTTTTGAGTCACCAGAATATACAGCTGATGTGGATGCGATGGGTCCCTTGAGAATGTTGGAAGCTATTCGTATTTTAGGTTTAGAAAAGAAGACCCGCTTCTATCAAGCCTCCACATCTGAACTCTATGGCTTGGTTCAAGAAATTCCACAAAAAGAAACAACACCGTTCTATCCTAGAAGCCCATATGCAGTGGCCAAGATGTATGCCTACTGGATTACTGTGAACTATCGTGAGGCGTATGGGATTTACGCTTGCAATGGCATTCTCTTTAATCATGAGTCTAAACGTCGCGGTGAAACATTTGTCACTCGAAAAGTGACACGTGGCTTGGCAAATATCGCCCAAGGTTTAGAGAAGTGCCTATACATGGGCAATATCGACGCCTTGCGTGACTGGGGCCATGCTAAGGACTATGTCCGTATGCAGTGGTTGATGCTTCAACAAGACAAGCCAGAAGATTATGTGATCGCCACTGGCGTGCAATTTACTGTGCGTGAATTTATTACCCGCAGCGCTAAACAACTGGGCATCACCCTCCAATTTGAAGGCGTGGCCGAGAATGAAAAGGCGATTGTGGCTAGCATTGAAGGCGATAAAGCTCCAGCCTTAAAAGTAGGCGATGTGATTATGCAAATCGATGCTCGCTATTACCGTCCTACTGAAGTGGAGACTCTCTTGGGTGATCCCACCAAAGCTAAAGAGAAGTTAGGTTGGATTCCTGAAATTACCCTCGATCAAATGATCGTAGAAATGGTGGCAAATGATTTAGATCAAGCCAAGCAACATGCCCTGCTGAGTAAGCATGGTTATTCAGTTACTGTAGGAAAAGAGAATTAATCATTAATAAATAGCAGATAAAAAAGAAAAAGTATCCAAGTGAGCCATGATTTAACTCAAAAGATTTATGTTGCCGGTCATCGAGGCATGGTGGGGTCTGCTATTGTCAGAAATCTTCAGGCTCAGGGCCACACAAATATTGTGATTCGTACCCATGCTGAACTTGATCTAACTAATCAAGCTGCTGTGAAAGCTTTCTTTGAGGAAGAGAAGCCTGATCAAGTATATTTGGCTGCCGCTAAGGTAGGCGGTATTCATGCGAACAATACCTTTCCCGCAGAATTTATTTATCAAAACCTCATGATGGAGGCAAATGTCATCCATCAGGCTTTTGAGAATGGGGTTAAAAAACTACTCTTTTTAGGCTCTAGCTGTATCTATCCTAAGTTAGCGCCGCAACCGATGAGTGAAGAGGCGTTGCTAACGGGAAAACTGGAAGAAACGAATGAGCCTTATGCCATTGCCAAAATTGCGGGTATTAAGATGTGTGAGAGTTACAACCGTCAATATAGTGATAGCAATGGAATTGATTACCGCGCAGTGATGCCGACTAATCTTTATGGTCCGGGTGATAACTATCACCCAGAGAACAGTCATGTGATTCCAGCATTAATTAGAAGATTCCATGAGGCAAAAGTAGCTAATGCACCTGAAGTAGTTATTTGGGGAACAGGAACACCAAAAAGAGAGTTTTTGTATGTTGACGACATGGCTGCGGCCTCTGTCTTCGTGATGAACTTAGATAAGTCTACCTATGACCAACATACTGAGCCAATGCAAAGCCATATTAATGTAGGTTTTGGTTCTGATATGACGATTGCAGAATTAGCTAAAGCAGTTGGTGCTGTAGTAGGCTATCAAGGAGTAATCAGTTTTGATGCCACCAAACCTGATGGGGCGCCACGTAAGTGGATGGACTCAAGCCGTCTGAATAAGTTGGGTTGGAAAGCCCAGGTAGATATTGGTAGAGGCTTAAAATCTACCTACGAACAATTTTGTAGTTCACAACCCTAGCCAATACGATTTGATGTCTTCTGTGGGAACTCGGCATCAATGAGATCATGGTGACTTTTGATTAATGGCGCATAGAAGTCGGGGCTCCATACATCATAGGCATGTATACCCATCGGTAATTGTCTAGATTTATGAAACCAATATTCTGGATCGCTTTCAAATGCAAAATTGCTTGCCAATTCAATTGGGCAGGATTTAAAAGAAGTATCTCTACTTCCCCAGTATCCAAAGAAAGCATCTTCTAGAAAATAGGTGTGAGATGCATGATTTTTTTTTCGCAAGAGAAGATCTAATGTTTTTGGAATGTTCCGCAAGGATAGTCCTCCATTGCCCACGTGAATGCGGGAAAAAAAGTTTTTTAATATTGGGTGATTCAATAAAAATAAGGGGTTTTCAAAACCCATTTTCCATGGCGCGCCAAAATAGTCATAACCTAGAGACGTGAAAAATTGAACTGTATTTTCCAGTAAAAAGGCGTCAAGTTGATGCATCAACATCCACTCGTATTGATCAATAAAGCGTTGATAAAACAATGGACTTGCTACAAACCGACTGTATTGAGCCAAACTGGAAAAATGAACAGCATCAAATCGCTCTACTCGGAGATCTGGAAGAAGTAGTTCATATTGGGTGATATCAAGATGGTTTGGGCATACCAGCGTTGGATTTTCTAACTTTAGGCGCCTTAGTTGAAGAAGTGCATAACGCTCATTTTCAGTCAGGTTGGTCTGGTATGCTGGGATAACAGTGATGTAACTCGCATTCATTTTTGGAGCTTAGTTTTTTTGAAGGATGCTGATTAAATGCGGCTCTTTAATATATTGACCCAAGATCTTAAATGAACCAATAAACCCATACATGCTAGCTGCCTTGCAAGTGTCATCAAAGTAGAGTGGAAAAGTTTCATGGGTAAATATATTGACATGAGTTGGATCGCGAAATACTTCTGAGTATGGATAAATCGGAGTGTGTGAAAAGAATATACCGCCTGGTTTTAAAGTGCGCCAAACTTCATTCATCAGATCGATAAAGGGGTGGCGTCTTTCTGGAACGTAGATTGTTCGAGGTACATGCTCCAAAAAATCAAAGGCTGTAATAAAGTCAAAGGTGTTATCCGCATATGGAATGGGCTCAATAGTAAGGTCGGCACGTTTAATATTTTTTTCAGGGATATCTCGAATATCAATCCCAAAAGAGTGGTCAGCGCCAAAAGGGTTACGCGGTATTGTGCCGCACCCCATATCTAGGGTGGAGGAGTTGCTTAGACCTAGGGTGCTGGAGTTAAATTGGCCATAGCATTGCTCGATATCATTAATTCTTGGAATGTCTTTGAGGGAGCCGGCAATTTTTCGGCTAATGCGATAGATTTGAAAAAATTGTGCAACTTTAGCGTGTATGGTCATAGTTGAAAATGTTGATCTTGATCGTTCAGTACATTATTTAGTTTTTGATAAAAAGAAAAATCTTTGTCAATTTTCTTTGCAATTTCACTACGATTTTCTGCGACGCTACGATAGGAATCTGTTTGTATCAGATTGTTTGCCAACTTAATGCTTTTAGGGCTGAGATCTGGGAGAAAGTGAAACCATTCATTTGGCAGTAGATCAAATATTTTTTCACTGCCGTGATAAATGGGCATGCACCCACATAGTAGCGAGTCGAATATTTTTTCTGATATGTACCAATCTTCAACAGAGTTTTCAATCGCTAGGTTATAACGATATTGTGAAAGAGTTTCGTATTTGCTGGCTGCATAACCTCGATAAGCTGGGAGACTTTGTATCGACTTACTATATCGACCGAAGATATCAAGCTGGGGAGTTGACTTGGAAAAGTCCTCTAAAAATTTTCTCCTATCTTCATAGCCAGGCACCCCATTAAATCCTGAAACCACTGAGCAAATTATTTTTTTTCTAATAGGTTTAATGGTACTAAGCTCTGCTGCTGCTGCCATATGATGAAAATGAACATGCGGTATGGTTCTTAGGTGTGTGATGCGATCGGAGATATCAACACCTGACTCACTCTTGATTAATTTGTTGACATTGTCGATTTGACTGATGATCACCATTTTGTGGAGCGAAAGAAGTTCATCAGCTATGGTTGATTGATAAAGGTATTTGTATGCTTCGGGCTCATGGTAAAAAAGAATGATCTTTTGGTCTGGTCGCGCAAGGCCATTTTCAATCGCATTAATAAAGACAACTACCTCCGCATCGCGCGCTTCATCCACTAGAAAGAAATCAAATTCTTGATTTATAGTGGAGTGGTAAAAACGGGTAAATGGAAATTTAAACCCAGTTTGATGGATATAAACTCTGGTTTTATTTTCCGGAGAAAAAGTAGCTTGGTACCCCCTATGAAATCTCGCCTCTTGAAGCTCTTTGTCCGTGTTTTCAATATTTAGAATACGCTTTTGCTTGTGTTTCCTGAGGCTATGCATTAATGGGGGTAAAAGCAGCATGATGGTTGAGTTCTATGTGGGGCGGACTAATAGTGAAATTTTCATCGCAATAACGTACTAAGTGTACTTTTAAATAAGTATTAAGCCCATTTTAGGTCGGGCTGAGGGCATATAAGACGCATTAAATTGAGGGCTCAATTGCTTAAATTGTTTGCAGAGTAGTGTAGCGTAGGTGCGATAATGGGTATTGCGTAAGGACGCTAGATTTGGGATTCGAACGGATTCTACATTTAACCGCGATTTTATTAAAACGAAGCAGTATCAGGATATTCGGTTTGGTAGGTATAAAGGTATGCTGAATAAGCGAGTCAAGAAAATTCTGCCCGATGAAAATCAATACCCTTGAGAGAGTCTTTACCAAGCCAATAATGATTTACTTTAAGCATCGCTTACCTCGCTAAAGTCTTGGACATGTAAATATGAAGTTAGTCATTGTCATATTAATATTTTTCTTTAATTCTTTTAAAAAGAAAAAATTAAACTATGAATCCATTGGTAGTGCCTATTTGGTGTACGAATCTCAATTTGATAAGAATATTTTTGATTACTGTTCTTATATTAGGGATTTGCTTTTAAAAGAACTTCCTAATATCGGTCGGCGAAGTATCTTTTTTTTAAGAGTTCATCCGCCGATCTTATTTCGCTTGGCGGCCCCTTGCTACAGCATTTTTGTTCAGGTTGAGCATACCTTAGTAAAGCCGGGCGGCAGAGACAGCAAGGGATTTGAAGCTGGAGTGTTGCCTATTCCAGGCGCTCCTTCCCCTGCCTCGTATCTCACAAGGCTAAGTGACTATGAGGCAGTGAAAAAATTTGATTATATTATTGAATACAGTCGAATTAATTTAGTCAACATCCAGGGTGCTGCGAAATTTAGCGATCTTAACGATAAGTTGTTTCATCTAAGTCCTGCGCTCTGTAAGCTAAGTGGCGCTTCAAGCGATGCTAGGCGGCGTAACTTTATTACTATTACTAATTTTGGTAATTCAGAAGAGCCTCGTCGCAAGAATTTTTTAGAGGTAATGCACTCTAAAGAAATTCCCATTCAAAATATTCACACATGGTATTTAGATGTGGAGGAGCTTTATGCGCGAACTCGTATTTTAGTCAATATTCGCCAGACTGATCACCACGATACTCTTGAGGAGCTGCGCGTACTTCCCGCACTAAGATCAGGTGTCATTGTGATTAGTGAGCTTGCACCATACAAAGAACTTACTCGTTATTCTGAATTTATCATTTGGGGAACGCTGGACGAGTTGCCTGAAATTATTCGCAATGCTCAAGATAACTACGAAGCTACCTGGAATTCCATTTTTGGGGCGGGAAAATTTGTGCGACGAATGAATCGTCTTGAGCGCTGCAATCAATTGACCTTGGCGCGATGGTCGAAAAAGATCAATCAAAGACTAACAGCATCGAGATCAATTCAATGGAAGTGACATTTGAAACTAAAGTCTGGGAAAAGGACTGGGATCTGATTATGAAGACCCCTTTTCTTAGGCGGACGATTGAGCGCTGTGGCGATCTTATAAGCAGGAGAGTTTTGTATATTAATAATGTAAACAACCCGCAGCAGGTAAGTCAGGTAGCTAATCAACTGGTAGCGAAAGGCAGCATTGATAGCTGGATTTTGGTTGAAGACTATGCAGAACAGGCTTTATCGTATTTCAATCTGACTAAGGAGAAATTAGGTGTTGGTTACTATTACTCTATTGCGGAGTTGGTTTCTATTTATCTGTGTGATACCAAATATTTGTTACATTTTTCTGGTGATGCAACCGTGGTCAAAGGCGCTTCCAAGGATTGGTTGGCTCAAGGGATAAAAGTACTTGAAGATCATCCGCAGGTAGCAGTCTTTAATCTTGCCTGGACTAAAGACTATGAGACAATCAGAGCTGAGTCTGATAGTGAAGATCAGAGATGTTTTTATGGGTATGGATTTTCAGATCAGATGTATTTAATTCGGGCTGCGGACTACAAGCAGAAAATCTATGAACACTATAACGCTGCATCTGAGCGTTATCCTAAATTTGCTGGTGAGCTTTTTGAAAAGCGGGTGGATTCGTGGATGAGAGAAAATCAGCTATTAAGAGCAACCTTTAAGCATGGCAACTATTTGCATGAGAATTTCCCCAGAAGGGGTAGTTTGAGGTGGTATAAAAAGCGCAATTCAATAAGCAATATTTTTTCATGAGATCTAAATAGTGATTGCACAAAAGCCCATATTAAAATCCCATACCTCAGCCGACTTCATTCAGATCCCAGTATGGCTGATATTTTTTCAGTGCTTTACCTTCGTAATCCTGTACTCAGTTTGGATTTTGCCTGAGATTGCTGCTTGGAGAAATACCTCCCTAGTAATTGGCGCAACTTTAGGTTTATATATGAGCTATCAATATCGGTCTCTGCTGCTCAGTAAACAGGCCCTACCAATTTGGCTTATCGGAATGCTTTTTATATGGGCTAGTTTTCACTTACTTTTTCTGTCTCAAAATCCAGCTGTGCAGTTGATTGAATTCAAGGGTATTTGGAAGCGAGCATTCTTAGCTGCAATCTTTGCGTTGGGCCTAGGTCTATCGATCGCAAATAACACCGAGAGAATACAAAAGTGGGCATGGCCTTTGATCTATTTGGGTCTATTGATGCCTACCTTAATTTATTTATTGAAATGGACTCTCACCACTTATGGCCAAAGTATCTTTGGACTTGAATCAGTCCCCCTTTTTCTAAAGGTCTATCCAGGTTCCCAGCTCTTTTATGTTCCAAAGACGGACTATGTGGTTTTTTGCTTACCTACTCTGGCAGTTGCTTTGGGGCAAATTCTGACTTTGTTACAAGATAGGAAGATTAAATGGGTTCAGTTATTGATCTATGGCGCCTCTACTATCGCGGTATCTTTGGTCTTTTATGGTCAAAACATCAAAAATGGCTTTGCTTATGAGGCATTGCTCTTCATTCTTTTTTTGCTGATGATAGTCAAGGCTACCAAGAGAAAATGGACTCCAATTAAAGCGGGGATATTGGTCATTATCCTAATTGGAGTGGGTTTTGTGGGTCACAGGCATATCCAGCAAAATGATTCCTGGGCTACCTTTGCTACAGATGCCAAAATTGCAGCTCAACTAGATTGTTATCAAGAATGGAAATTTAATGGGGAAAAGGGCTATCCAATCAATGAGTTAGGGAAGACGGTATCTATAACTAATTATGATAGGATTGCTTGGGGCTTGGTGGGTATGAGTCTGTTTCAGGAGAACCTCTGGGGTTACGGGTTAATCGAAAATTCATTTGGGCCCTTGGTCAATAAAAAGTGGCCAGAATCCAGTGTGCACCTAAGCCATGCCCATAGCGGCTGGTTGGACCTAGCCCTTGGACTGGGATTGCCGGGCATCGTCCTAGTTCTGACCGCCCTGGCTTTGGCGCTAAAGCTCACTGCCAATGTAACTACACCTTGGAATAGCCTAGGAAGATGGGTGCTTTTATCAACCTTATTGCTGTGGTGTACCACTGAAGTATCTAATAATGGGAACTTTGACCCACTCCTTTTTTGGATCATATTGACTGCTAGCTTAGCCTTGAAGGCTAATCCTAAGCTAACATCATGAGTGCTTGGCAAGTGAAGCAGCTGACATCTTTTTTTTCGGGAGTTGCAACCTAAATAAGGGTTAGTACCCTCCGCGTTCAAAATAAGGCGTAAACAGTGATCCTAATTAGTGTAGTGCAAAAAGTTATAATAAAAATCAACTTGTCATTCAATCCTAGTAACTACGGAACACATGAGTCAAAATTTATCCCCACCTCTAGATTTAAATGGCGATCAGGAAATTTCCCTACTCGACATCCTGCGCTTTCTCAAGGGTGCCTGGAAGACGATTGCCATTGCAGGCACTCTAGGCTTGGCGGGAGCTGGCGCTTATCTGCTCATGACTCCCAATGAATATGAAGCCGTTGCTAACATTGCGATGGCGCGTATACCGGTTGATAAAAATCCTTTGGGCGCCAACATCGAAGAGCCGGTAGCGCTAATCAATCGCATGAGCGTACCCAGCAGTTTTGATGCATCCGTGATCCAGGCTTGTGACCTACAAGAATCTAGTAATTTACCTGCCCAATTGACTAAAGCCATTAAGTTGTCTATTCCCAAAGGGGTTGCCAACGTCGTAGAGCTTAAAGTGACCCGCTCTTCCCCCGAATTAGCTCAAGCGTGCGCCGATGCGGTGTATCAAACTATTGCCAAATCGCAGACGCAAATCATGGACCCTATCGCCCAAGCCACTAGTGCGCGTCTGGCCAAGGTCGAGGAGCGCCTTGCCCAAGATAAGGCCTTGATAGGCAAAGCCGAGCAGCCCAAGAGCGCGGTCTCGCCAACCTACTTTGCGATTCTGAGTGAAATTCGCAATTTAGAGGATGAGCGTGAAAAGCTGGCAACAGCAGTAAACGCGAGTGGTATGCAGACGACCAATTTGCAGTTGTCGATTTACTTGGCCAACAAGCCCGTTTTTCCTAAAAAGCCCCTCAGTCTTCTAGTGGGCCTGATGGGCGGTTTATTCTTGGGTGGATTGATTGCGCTGGCTCGCCAAATGATCGCTAAACTCCAGAATGAAGCGGGTGGGGTATGCTGAAGTGGGCTTGCGCGAAAATAGTTGTGCGGGATCGGCTCAGTATGGATGCCCGAGAACGGGCATTAGCGGGCTTGAGTATCTAATTATCTTAAGCGGACGCTTAAAATAAATTTTTTTAAAATAACCTCATTTAAATTGAATGAATCAAGTTAATAGTACTAAAACGCTGGCGATTGTTGGCCTGGGCTACGTGGGTTTACCTTTGGCGGTTGAATTTGGTAAAAAATATCCAGTAATTGGTTTCGACATCCATAAAACTCGAATCTCAGAGTTAAATGTTGGGGTTGATCGTACTCTTGAGGTGGATCAAAAAGAGTTGGGGTTGGCTATCTACCTAAAGTACACGTCGAATTCGGTCGATTTACAAGATGCGCAGATTTTTATTGTAACGGTTCCAACCCCAATTGATGGTGCAAATCGTCCTGATTTAACGCCATTGATCAAAGCTAGTGAGACAGTGGGGGGCGTATTAAAAAAAGGCGATATCGTTATTTATGAATCGACAGTCTACCCAGGATGCACGGAAGAGATTTGCGTGCCAGCTCTGGAAAGCGCATCAGGATTAAAATTTAATGTGGATTTTTTCTGCGGTTATAGTCCAGAGCGCATTAATCCTGGCGATAAGGTCAATACTTTAACCAAGATTAAAAAGATCACAAGCGGCTCTAATTTAGCTACTGCAAAAGAAGTTGACGATTTATACGCGAGCATCATTACTGCTGGGACCTATCCTGCTTCCAGCATGAAGGTTGCTGAGGCGGCTAAGGTTATTGAAAATAGTCAACGCGATCTAAATATTGCGTTTGTTAATGAGCTTTCGGTAATTTTTGAGCGACTTGGAATTGATACCCTAGATGTGCTAGAAGCGGCTGGAAGTAAATGGAATTTTTTGCCATTCCGTCCCGGGATGGTTGGCGGACACTGTATTGGCGTCGACCCTTATTATCTTACTCATAAAGCAGAGGAGGTTGGGTATCATCCTCAAGTCATCTTGGCAGGACGACGAATTAATGACAATATGGGTCGTTATGCTGCACGAAATATAATTAAACGCATGGTAAAAAACGGAATCGACATTACCAGGGCAACCGTAGGGGTAATGGGAATCACTTTTAAAGAAAATTGTCCTGATATTCGTAATAGTAAAGTGGTTGATTTAATCGAAGAGTTTCATAGTTGGAATATCAATGTCGTAATCAGCGATCCATGGGCGGATCCAAATGAAGTAAAGCATGAGTACGGTTTGGATGTGAGTGTAATTGATCATCAAAATCCTGTCGATTCACTCATTGTTGCTGTAGGTCACCAAGAGTTCCGTGCTTTAAATGGCGGAATATTAAAAAATTACTGCCGTTGGAGTAATCAACCAGTATTTGCAGATTTGAAAGCACTCTACGATCCAAAAGAGTTGGCTGATCTAGGTTTTTCAGTATTTAGATTGTAATGAAGATTATGAAAAATTTTGCATTGATAGGCGCTGCTGGATATATTGCCCCGAGACATTTACGCGCAATAAAAGATACTGGGTCAAACCTAATTGCAGCTTATGACATAAATGATTCCGTTGGAATCATGGACAGCATATTTCCCCAAAGTGAATTCTTTACAGAGTTTGAGCGTTTTTATGATTTTTCCTACCGATTGAAGCGTTCTCCAAATGCGGCTCTTGATTATGTGTCGATATGTACACCTAATTACTTGCATCATTCTCATATCACTGCAGGATTACGTCTAGGTGCGGACGTGATATGCGAGAAGCCTTTGGTACCGACCCCTGAACTCCTGGATGATCTGCTTTTGGTGGAACAAGAAACCGGCAAAAAAGTATTTAACATTTTGCAGTTGCGCCATCATGCAGCCATATTAGGATTACGTAAAAAAGTTTCTGAGGTGCCTCAAAATACTAAGTTTGATGTTGAGTTAACTTATATCACCTCTCGCGGTAAGTGGTACTCCGAAAGTTGGAAAGGCGATAATCGTAAATCATTTGGTGTGGCCACCAATATTGGCGTACATTTTTACGACATGTTGCATTTTGTTTTTGGTAATCTGCTGGAAAACAAAATTCACTTTGCCGATCAAAATAAGGCGGCTGGATACTTGGAGTACGACAGAGCTCGCGTCCGCTGGTTTCTATCAATCGATGCAAATGATTTACCAATCGAGGTTAAAGGCAAGAAGAGCACTTACCGTAATATTGACATAAGCGGTGAACAGTTAGAATTCTCTGACGGATTTACAGATCTTCATACCGTCAGCTATCAAGAAATTCTAGCGGGGCGAGGCTATGGTTTGGATGCAGCAAGGCATGCAGTTGAGACGGTTAATGTTATTCGTACCGCCTCCTTGTCTCCGATTAATGCAGACGTTCACCCCTTTGTAAAGCGAATCATCAAGCCATGACCACTGTCATTCATGAAACCGCAATTGTGGATAATGGCGCCCGGATTGGTGAAGGTTCAAGAGTATGGCATTGGGCTCATATTTGCGCAGGAGCAGAAATTGGTAAAGGTGTCTCTCTTGGCCAAAACGTATTTGTTGGGAATAAAGTAGTTATAGGTGATAAGTGCAAGATCCAAAATAATGTGAGCGTATACGACAACGTTACTTTGGAAGAGGGTGTGTTTTGCGGCCCTAGCATGGTGTTTACTAATGTCTACAACCCCCGCTCGTTAATCGACCGAAAAAATGAATATCGCAATACCCTTGTCAAAAAAGGCTCAACCCTAGGCGCAAATTGCACCATCGTTTGCGGTACCACTATTGGGGAATATGCCTTTGTGGGGGCTGGAGCATTGATCAATAAGGATGTGAAGTCCTACGCATTGATGGTTGGAGTTCCTGCCAGGCAAATAGGATGGATGAGTGAATATGGTGAGCAAATTCCTTTGCCTATCCAGGGGGATGGCAAATATAACTGTCCTCACACTGGTTTGGTATATGAATTGGGTGATGGCGTACTAAAAAAGCAAGGCAAATAGCATGGAATTTATCGATCTTAAATCTCAGTATCTGCGCTTAAAAACCGAGATTGATGCTGGTATTAAGCGCGTATTAGATCATGGTCAATATATCCTTGGGCCAGAAGTAACTGAATTAGAAGAAAAACTAGTTACTTACACTGGTGCCAAGCACTGTATTACAGTTGCAAATGGAACTGATGCCTTGCAGATTGCCCAGATGGCCTTGGGCATTGGTTTTGGTGATGAGGTCATTACCCCTGGATTTACTTATATTGCTACCGCCGAAACCGTGGCTCTACTGGGGGCTAAGCCTGTATATGTTGATATCGATCCACGTACCTACAATTTAAATTCAGTTATGCTTGAAGCTGCGATTACTCCAAAAACTAAAGCAATCATTCCCGTTAGCCTCTATGGACAATGTGCAGATTTTGATGCAATCAATGTAATTGCAGCCAAGCACGGCATACCAGTCATTGAAGATGCTGCTCAAAGTTTTGGCGCAACCTATAAGGGAATCAAAAGTTGTAATCTCAGCACGATTGCTTGTACCAGCTTTTTTCCGTCTAAACCGCTTGGGTGCTACGGTGACGGAGGCGCTATTTTCACTAATGATGATGAGTTGGCTAAAGTCATGCGACAAATTGCTCGCCACGGGCAAGATCGTAAGTATCATCACATTCGTGTAGGTGTAAATAGTAGGCTCGACACAATTCAGGCCGCTATCTTGCTCCCTAAACTTTCCATACTAGACGAAGAAATTGAGTCGAAGCAGAATATTGCAAATAACTATACCCAATTACTTGATAGTGTTAACTCAGTCTCTACACCTTTTAGTGAGCCACACAATCAGAGCGCCTGGGCTCAATATACTATCCAAATTTCAAATCGGGAAGTAATGCAGGAAAAACTAAAGGCAGCTAATATTCCCACGGCAGTTTATTACCCAGCTCCGCTAAACAAGCAGCCGGCAGTAGCGGATAAATTTGTTCAGTTACCCATAGGCGATATAGCAGCTGAACGGGTCATGAGTCTACCAATGAGTTCAGGATTGACGTTTACCGAGTTGGAGAAAATTGCAGAACTATTAGATTCTTAACACATTTTTATATTTTCTGAAAGGGGGATAAATATGAAGCCCGATTCCTCGGACTGACATCTCTAAGATTGAAAGTTTTAGTCACGCTTCCAATAAAACCTTTCGTTTAATGAAATGATAATATGTTCCCTAGAGATGAGTATTTCGTTAGTCAGAATAGGCTAGTTTAAAGTTGGATTTCCAACAATCAGGGTGCAGCAAATCAAAAAAATTTTAGTTGACTTTATACCCAAACCGTTTCGGAAACTGTATTTATGATCCTTGTTTTGCTTCCTGCCTATAACGAAGAAAAATCTTTACCGCCACTTTTCCCAAAATTAAGATCGGTGTTGACTGACATAGAAGGTGGCTATCTCATCGTGGTATGCGACGATGGCAGTACAGATCAGACGGGGAAGTTATTGGAAGACTATGCCAAAACTATGCCGATCAAGATCTTGAGTCACAATATTAATCGTGGCCTTGGTGAGACCATGCGTGATCTCTTCGAATATGCCGCAGTACATTTACAAGCAGGTGATGTGATTGTACGAATGGATTGTGATGATACCCATGAACCAAATGTTATTGCCAAGATGATCAAAAAGCTTAGGCAGGATTATGATGTAGTAATTGCATCTCGATTCGAGCCGGGCGGTGGACAGCATGGGCTAGATGGTTACCGTACCGCAATCAGTCGTGCTGCAAATCTCTTCATGAGGATTTTTTTCCCAATACAGGGGGTAAAAGAATATTCCTGTGGTTTCCGAGCCTATCGAGCAGAAGCTATTCAGCGCGCAGTAAATTTCTATGGAAATGACTTTATTCAACTTAAAGGCTTGGGATTCACCTGCACACTTGAAAAGCTCATTAAGCTCAATCTCTTGGGTATGCGTTTCGGTGAAGTGCCATTTGAGTTGCGCTACGACCAGAAAGTGAGCGAAAGCAAAATGGTAAGCTCCGTGACAACCCTCGGCTACTTGGTTATGACGCTGCTTTACCATTGGCCGTGGGGTGGTTGGCGCACACGTTATGCCCGCATATTGGCTGCTGAGCAATCCAAGATTGTGAGCCGATAACTCATGTGTGGAATCAGCGGTATTTTTGGGCCTGGCGCAGGTGAAGAAAAGGAGCGTGCGCTGGTCGCTGTAATGACCAACAAGTTGACACACCGTGGACCTGATGATTATGGCTTTGCAAACGGCAAAGGTTTTTCACTGGGTCATCGTCGCCTATCTATCATCGACATCGAGCATGGCCAACAGCCCATGTTTTCTGAGGATAGCCGTTATGTCTTAGTTTACAACGGGGAGTTATACAACTTCGTCGAACTACGCCAAAGCCTCATTCAGAGAGGCGTGCAGTTCTCTACCTTTTCCGATACGGAAGTGCTGTTGAAGGCGTTGATAACAGAAGGGGAGGCAGTACTACCTCGTCTCAACGGTATGTTCGCCTTTTCCTTTTTGGATACACATAGCGGTAACTGGATGATGGCCCGCGATCCATTTGGTATTAAACCGCTATACTTCGCGACACTTGGAGAGCGGGTCTTATTTGCCTCTGAAATTAAGGCATTGCTGAGCGATCCTGCTTTGCGTGCCGAGGCAGACTGGCATGGCATCGAGCACTATCTTACCTTTCAATTCTGCCTCGGCGCGCAAACTATGTTTAATAACGTACGACGGATTGAGCCTGGTTGTATTGTCGTTGGCAGAAGCGGCAAAGTTGAGCGCGTGACTCGATATTGGGATACGAATTATACAATTGATGAATCGCATCACGAAGCCTACTATGCAGACCAGTTGCATACATTGCTTAACGATGCCGTGCATTTGCAGACACGAAGCGACGTTCCGGTAGGTGCCTATCTTTCTGGCGGGTTAGACTCCAGTGTTGTAGCTACGCTTGCCGCACGATATGTTGACGGATCTTCAATGCGCCTTTTTCATGGCTGCTTTGCAGAAGGACCGCAATACGATGAATCAAAATATGCAAGAGCGGTTGCCAATGCTATTGCGGGTAGCGAATTGCACATCACAGTCCCAACTGCTACAGATTTTGTTGTCGATATGCCTCGACTGATTTACGCTATGGATGAACCCGTTGCTGGCCCTGGTTTATTTCCGCAATATCGAGTTAGCGCGATGGCAGCCCAGCATGTCAAGGTGGTTCTTGGTGGTCAAGGAGGAGATGAGATTTTTGGCGGTTATGCAAGATATCTGGTTGGTTATCTAGAGCAGGCCCTTAAGGGGGCGATCTTTGAAACTCAGGAGGAGGGCCGACATTTGGTAACATTGTCATCAATAATTCCTAATTTACCATTACTACGTAGCTATCAACCTTTGATGCAAAAGTTTTGGTGTAATGGATTATTTGAGGATATGGATCGGCGCTATTTTAGGCTGATTGACCGCAGTCCCGATTTAGAGCAAATCCTATCTGAGGATGCGTTGGCTCGCTATGACCGAAAACGTGTTTTTGCAGACTTCCAAAGGGTTTTCAACCACCCAGATACTCGCTCATTATTCAATAAAATGACGCACTTCGATCAAAAAACTTTCTTGCCTGCTTTGCTGCAGGTGGAAGATCGCGTCAGCATGGCCGTTTCCCTAGAGTCACGTGTGCCACTGCTCGACACGCGTATTGTTGATTTAGTAACGCGCATGCCGCCGCAGATCAAATTCAATGGTGGCCAAGTTAAGCATATTTTTAAACGTTCTGTTGCATCAGTGGTACCTCAGCCCATCCTCAATCGTAAGGATAAGATGGGTTTTCCAGTGCCCTTTTCGGAGTGGCTCAAGGGCGGTCCTGTGCGGGACTTTGTCGGTGACATACTGCTCGGACAGCGTTCCCGCGAGCGAGGTTTGTTTCGTCCTGCGGAGTTAGAGAAGTTGATGAAGGGAGAAAGTCAATACGATCGACAGTTGTGGGGTGCGCTGTGCCTTGAGCTTTGGCATCAGCAGTTTATTGATGTATAGTAATAATTTACCACCCGTTGCTGGAGAGAAGCTGAAAAGACATGTTCTTTTCGCAATGCAGCGATACTGGTTTAGCAACGCCGGAGTGGTTGCTGACCTACCAGTCAGGAGGGGGCTATTTCCTGAGGTGTTTGGCCCATTACGGCTAGTATATGTTTTGTTGCCTGAATGGGCGGTTGAGTGTGGTGTTGAGGGCCGGTTAGCTGTCCCTAGTGAAGCATGCCCTAACCCAGATTATGCAGTGTGGGAAGATGTGGATTGGTGGTTAGCTTCATTTCTTATGCTCGAATGTTGGCATGAACGGGTGTGGGAGCTTGAGAATGGCCCCATTCACTCCTATAGCTTGCGGTTAAAAGGCTGGGATACGCGTGTATGGGACTATGCTTGGGTTAATCGGATTGCGCTGTTCTTTAGAATGTGGGCGGCGCAAATTAATGGTAAGTCCGAAGAGCAGTTATTTGATTTTCTGCTGGCATCAGAAATTGTGATGACCCATGACGTGGACGCAGTGGCTAAAACTCTGCCAATTCGTATAAAGCAGGGTTGCTTTAACCTCTTCAATGCTCTGCGTGCACTAGTTAAGGGTGATTTAAGGGTAGCTTCAGATAAATTCACTAAGGCTTTACGTTTTCTCTTTGGATGCGAGGATTGGTGGACCTTGGATACGCTCTTGAATTTTGAGCTAAAGCATAACCTGCATAGTCGCTTTCATTTTTATGCAGACTCTCGGAAAAAAACACCAAAACGTTGGCTTTTCGATCCCGGGTATGATGTTCACAGCCAGAAGCTAAAGCCATTCATTTGTCGGTTAGTCGACTCTGGGCTGGAGCTTGGTCTGCACCCTAGTTTTGACAGTTGGCAGGAGCCCACTCTGATTAGGAATCAAAAAGCCAACCTAGAAGCTGTGGTCAGTCATCCATCTAACGTATGTCGACAGCATTGGCTTCGCTTCAGCTGGGAAAAAACATGGTCTGCACAAGAAGTTGCTGGGATAGTTAAAGATACCACCCTGATGTTTAATGATCGGTCTGGTTTTCGAAATGCATCAGCATTGGCTTGGAACCCATGGCAAGCAAAGGGTGGAAAAGCTCATCAACTGACTGCCTTGCCAACTGTGCTGATGGATTCTCATTTTTACGACTATCAGCCAATGACATCTGATGTACGGCGCAAGGAAATGGAGCGCTGGGTGCAGGAATGTCGAGCTGTCTTTGGTCAGATTGCCGTCTTATGGCACCCTCATACTCTCACCAAAGACTACGGCTGGAGTGAAGGATTTGAAGAGCTTGTTACGCTTCTCACTGGGAAAATAAATGCTCAACTTTAATGTAAGAAAGCTGATCCCCCAATTTATAAGTAATATTCTATGGGGTGATCGTGAGCGCTGGGGGTTAACAATTGATACTGATGATCCCGATTGGATAGAATGGCAAATGACCTATACCCAGTTTTATTTGGCCAACCAGCGGAAAGGAGTAGGTAATATAGTCAATGACGCAGGTTATGATGTTATGTCTGATATTGACCTAACTGGCAAAACCGTTCTTGAAATCGGTGCGGGGGATATTTGTCACTTAAAGTATTGGGCTGAACGAACGCATCCAAAAAAATACCTACTCGCGGATGTATCTCAAGATATGATGAAATTTGCAACGGATCGTCTCGATGCACAAGGTGTAGCGCATGAGACGGTGATGTTGTTGCGAGAGCAGAGGTTGCCATTAGAAGACCGTTCCGTTGATGTCATTGTAAGTTTTTATTCCCTTGAGCATCTCTACCCGCTAGAGCCCTACTTGGAAGAGATGCTGAGAGTGCTTAAACCTGGTGGAGTGTTGATTGGAGCGATTCCAGCTGAAGGAGGGTTAGCGTGGGGATTGGGGCGAGCTCTTACCTCGCGCCGTTGGTTTAAAAAAAATACAGCAATCGATCCGGATAAGATTATTTGCTGGGAACATCCAAACTTTGCCGCAGATATTTTACGTATGCTTGATGCGCGTATGGAGCGCTACCATGTCAGCTTTTGGCCGCTCCCATGGATGCCATTTCACGACCCAAATCTCATCATTCGCTTCCAGTATTGGAGGGTTTAAAGAATGGAGATTAAAATCTACTTAAAAGAGGCGCAGGCAAATCTACCTCGTATATTGGCCCTGATCGATCAAGATTCCACGAGCGAAACTTATGGCATAGGGGATCGATACCACTGGGCGTGGGGGCTCATTGATTTCGGTAATGCTACATTTCAGGGAATGGCAAATGGACTTGCACGCCTTTGGTGTTATGGTCTGTGGCCATATGCTACGAATAAATCAAAGTTTATTGAACGAATAGACAGTCTTTATCAAGGTGCGGCAAAACTGACTCGTTCGGATGGCAGTCTCGAGGAGGCTTTTCCCAACGAGGGCTCTTTCTGTGTGACTGCGTTAGTTGCTTTTGATCTACTCGTTGCACTGGATCTCCTGAGCAGTCAGGTCGATGAGTCTAAGCGCAGGAGTTGGATTGAAATTATCCGACCAATGGTTAATTACCTGCTTAAAGCAGAGGAAACGCATGCAATCATCTCAAATCACCTGGCTACGGCCGTTGCCGCCTTAGTGCGTTGGCACAAGATTACTGGTGATGTTTCTGCTCAAGCTCGTGGCAGACAACTAATGGATCATATTTTAAGGAACCAGTCCGAAGAGGGTTGGTTTCTCGAGTACCAAGGTGCTGATCCAGGCTATCAAAGTCTATGCCTATGCTATCTTGCTGACGTGCATCAGTTACGACCGGATTGGAAATTACTGGAACCTTTGAGAAGGTCCATTCAATTTTTGTGGCATTTTGCCCACCCAGATGGATCCTTTGGAGGCCTTTATGGCAGCCGCTGCACGCGTTTTTATTACCCTGCAGGCGTACTAGCTCTTGGAAGTGATATTCCTGAGGCTGCCGCTCTTGCCACCTTTATGGCAAATAGCATTTCTACACACCGAGTGGTGACACTCTCGTCTATCGATGAACCAAATTTAATACCAACTTTCAACGCATTCTGTTGGGCAGCAGCATTAGACATCGCCCCGGTACTTTTGCATTCAGCTACTCCTCTAGAATTGCCTGCATTAGTTAGAAAGCCTATGCGCATTTACTATGAACAAGCGGGAATTTTGGTCGATCGCGGTGAAGACCACTACAGCATAGTGGCGACTAGAAAAGGCGGGGTTGTATATCACTACTCTTCCGGCAAGCCGCCAGTTATTGATGCTGGGGTCGTGGTTCGAAATGCCAAAGGTAAGTTAGGGAGTAGTCAGGGGCGTGGCCAAGTTCAGATGAGGGAGGCTGAGGGTTTGTTGACCATCTCTGCGAACATTTATCCAATGCCTAAAAAACGTTCCGGCCCATGGCAGTTTCTTGCCCTACGTTTAATGTGTATATCAGTTTTTCAAGTACCAGTCTTGCGTGAGTTTGCCAAGAAGTTTCTTGTCCGTTTGCTAATTACCGGCAGTGGTCCTTGGCCGCTAAAAAATCAGCGTACGATCCAGCTAGGTAAGAACTTTTCAATCCTCGATGAGATGCAATTACTATCAGGATATGAATTAATGGATTTCGCGAATAATTTCGTACCTATTCATATGGCCAGCCAAGGGTATTGGCAACAGCAAGATGAGGGGTACGAATGATCCCACGATTTAAGCCTTCTCTTGGCTGGGCCGAATTTAAGGCACTTTTCAGCCACAATCGTGGTGCCGTCAAACATTTCGAAAAAAAGTTCGCTAAGGCTTTTCAGGCTGTCGATGCAGTTGCATTTCCTTATGGGCGCTCAGCGCAATGGGCATTCTTTAACGCCATTGATTTGAAGGCTGCAGAAGTGATAATGCCAGCTTACACATGCTCGGTTGTTGCTCACGCAATCAGTCTCAGTGGGAACACACCTCGTTTCATTGATATTAAACTCGATGACTACAATATGGATCTTGATTTAGTTAAGGCGGCGATAAATCAGCATACTCGTGCCATTATTGCTACCCATACTTTCGGATATCCTCAGAATCTTGATCGTCTTGAAGCAATCGTGCATGAGGCTGAAGAGCACTTTGGGCACAAGATATGGTTGATGCAGGATTGTTGCCATGCCTTTGGTGCAGAATGGAACGGGCGAATGATTGGTACGTCCGGAGATATTGCTGTCTATGCATTCAATATCAGCAAAATTATGACCAGTATTTTTGGAGGAATGCTTACATTTCAGGATCAAGCATTGGCAGATCGAGTGCGCGCGTGGCGAGATGCTCACTTCAAGCAAGCACATTGGAGTAAGTCCATAAAAAGACGCATTTACCTTCTGCTAGTTTATCTTGCTTTTAATGAAAGACTTTACGGTTTGACTTGGTGGCTACAAGAGAAGACCACATTGCTTCATCGTTTTACCAAATCCTACCATTTAGATGAGCGAATTCACTTTCCGCCTGATTATCTCGATTGTATGCTTGAGGTCGAGGCAGCTGTAGGGCTGGTACAACTGAAAAAATATCCAAGCATCATCAAGCGCCGTCGGGAAAATGCAGATAATTACGCTCGGAAACTTCCACGACATGAAGGATGGACGCATCCGCCAATTGTGAAGGGAGCAACTTATTCACACTACGTTGTACGCGTTTCAAATCGACAGGAAGTCATCAGTGAATATGCTGCAAAGGGTATTCATTTGGGCGAATTAATTCAATATAGCATTCCAGAGATAGATTGCTATATCAACACAAATGATAATTGTGCAATGGCGCACTTAGCAAGCATCTCAACAGTGAATTTTCCGGTAAGCATATGATTAAAAACCTGATAGTCATAGGGAATGACAAAATCTCAGGGAAAGTGGTTAAAAAAATTTTTAACGATGAAGAATGTATTATTTATGTTGATAAATCAACTGGTATTTCTAGGGTTATACGTTTGCTATTAGCGAATGTCATTTCACCATTTTTAATTATGAAGATGCTTGTCTCAGAATTGCTACGTAAGGGTCACAGACCAGATATTAAGTTTTTGTCAATACGACATAATGATGATTTGCTTCGGGTAATATCGAAACACAAACCAGCTAGATTGATACTTTTTCGCGCTGGATTGATTATTAATAAAAGCGTATTAGAAGCCGGAGTGCCCATATTGAATATTCATGCAGCAATGGTTCCAGACTACGGTGGAATTGGATCTATTAGCAGAGCAATTAAAGATGGGGCATATGATCAATACGCGTCATTGCATGTTGTTACCGCCCAGATTGACAAGGGTGAGGTAATTGATAAGGTTAGTTATCGGCTCAATCCACATTTTTCCTATTGCCAAAATGAGGCGGTAGCATATCGAGCAGCTCAGCAACTATTTTTGAAAACAATTCATGGTAAAGAGCATCTTGATTAATAGTAACAGACTAGACTATTTATTTAGTGCCTTAATTGTATTTCTCAAAGCTAATTTGTTTAATCTGAAATGCGTGAAAAAATGAAAGAAATGAAGTATATTTTTAGCATCCGGGCAATTAGCGGTCTTACCAGTATGACACTAGGCATGCTGGTTTTAATATTCATTTGTCTTAAGATTTGGGCAGTTCAGATGCCTAATATAAATTGGAATATTGCCCTGAGTGGATTTTCACCGATTGATTGGGTAAACCATCTTAACTTACCCGAAAACTTTATTAGAGATTTTCCACAGGGTTCCCAAACATATGGCGCGTCTCTTTTTATGTACGTTTACAGGCTAGCTGATTTACTTTTTGGAATAAGCCCGGAAAAACTAATACCTTACATTATTTTGTTTGAAATACTTTTTATGGCCTTTTCATCGGTCATATTTTTTAGAGCGCTGATTCCTAATGCGCTACCATTTGCCCCTTTTATTTTTGCCCTTCTAGTTATAAACAGTGGGGCAAGAAGCATGGAGTTGGCTGGCTTTGGCGGCCCGTTTTTTTGGGGTCTTTATTACAATTTCGCCGATGGTACACGTCTCATTGCAATAGCAATGGTGTTGAGAGGAAGGTTTTTAACTTCCGCTCTGCTGTTTGCTGTTAGTGTAATGACCCATCCACTTATAGGAGTTATGGGCGGCATCTTCGCTCTAGTCTTTATTGTGAGCGATAAAAAACGTGTTAATTATAATAAAATATTCGTATCGTTAGTATTATTTTTGCTTCTTGCTGGCGGGTGGTGGATTTACCAATTGCAAGCTGTTGATGTTTCTTCTGCTGACATTCAGCCTGATATTTGGATTTCCTTTTCAAAGGCATTTAACTATCACTTTTATCCCGTAAATAATGGCTTACTTACATTCGCATTTGAACGAAAACTTCTGCCCTTTCTTTCATTACTCTTGTTAGCGTTTTTTTACATTTTTCGAATTCATCTATCACATGGGCTTAGAAACAGAATTTTGTTAGGTAGCTGTCTATTACTGACTGTTACTTTAGCTGGACTTGCAATCTCATATTTTTCTAGTAACCCAGCATTCATTAAATTGACTCTTACACGTGCAAGTGACATGCTTATTCTTGTTTGCCTTGCTATAGTTGTTGCTGGCTTATCATCATCGTTGCAGAAAGGACAGTTTTTTGAGACTGCGGTTGCATCGGGTTTGCTATTGTCCCCGGTTCTCGGACCACCTTTCCCGGTTTTATACGTTTTCTTGGCCATTATTTCCAATATGCCTATCCTTAAGCGTGAAAGCTTAAATGCTTATGACGTTATTAATCTAGTTTTACTTATTTTATTTGGTATTTTTATTTTTATTTACTTTAAGCTTGGATATATTCATGCTGACTTTGAAAGTGTTTATTTAGGGCACAAAAATCTTTGGCTTTTGACCATCTATATTGGTTGTGGAGTGTTTGTTGCAAACCTTTTGCAGCCTGTATCGGTTAAATTTCGCAAACTATGCGTAATGATTGTTTTGTTATTGGTAGTCTCAAAGACATTAAGTTGGCAGGGTACGGTCAACCATGGCTTGTCTGATAAGCCGTTAGGGGAGGCTTTTTTAAGCGCTCAGTTATGGGCAAAACAGAATACGGATCCAACTGCATTATTTATGGTTGACCCCACGATTTATTATGGCTGGCGAGATTTTTCGCAGCGCAGCTCATTTGGTAATTTGCGTGAATGGCTTCATACAAGCTGGTTATATGATTCTAAAAAAAGTAATTACGATGAGGGGTTAAAGAGATCCTTCGAATTTGGGTACACTTCACCAGCGCATCTTGATCTAACTCCACCATTAAACGGGTTTGATAAGATCAGCAAAATAGTGTTTGAAAATTTTTATTCTTATGATGAGTCCAAATTTCTTAACTTATCAAAGAAATATCAGATCAACTACCTTGTCATGAAAAAAGATCAGACTAGAGTCCGATTAAACTTCCCTGTAGCATACGAAAATATTTTTTTTATAATTTATAAAATTTAGACTAAGATCAACCCTTATAATATTCATTAATTAGCTTTTTACTGGCAGCAAGGGTGTAAATAACTCCTTTTGGAATTCTTCGAGGCTCTATGTCACTTCTATTTAACTTCCATTGCGCTGCTAGTCCATTTTTTTTTCGATGAACACTCGTTCATTCCTACTATCAACTAGAGTAGTATTATTGGGAGCGGTTACTGCACAATCAATCCCATTGCTTGGCTCCCTCTTGATAACGAGACTTTATGCACCAACGGAATTTGGTTACTTTGCTGCTTGGATGGGGATAGTAATGATAGCCACAGTGATGGTTACGGGGCGTTTAGAGATGTCACTAGTTATTGAGCCAGATGGTGAGCCTCGCAAGTTTGCAATGATGGCAACTTTAGTTACTATTGTTGGTGCCTCTACAGCTCTGTTGTTAGTTTCTATTTGTGCTTACTGGGTGGTGCCTGCAATTCGTAATTTGACACCAAGTTTGTCACTGATGTTTTTACCGGCAACTTTGCTTGCTGCTGTGGTACAAACGTGGCAGTCATGGGCGGCTGCTGAGGGCCTCTACCGAGAATTGTCTTGGATGCGAATAGCCCAGGCGCTCGGAGTTACCGGTGTTCAAATTATTGTGGGATGGTTTGCACCGGATGCTCCAAGTTTAGCTTTCGGTTATGTCCTAGGCATTTTTTCTGGCATGTGTGTTGCGGCTTATTTTTTACCTGTTACTCTCTATTCCCTTAAACCTTGGCCCAAATTCAAGATCAAACTAAAAGCGTTTTGGATGAGGCATCGTCGTTTCCCATTATTCGCTTTACCAGCTGACTTTATTAATACCGCTGCCAGTCAATTACCCATACTTATTATTGCCACTAAATTTGGGGCCGAATTTAGTGGCCTGTTTGCTCTCACTATAAGGGTGCTAGGTGCACCCATTGGCTTATTAGGAGCGGCCGTACTCGATGTTTTTAAGAGAAGTGCAGCAATCAGTTATCGTGAAAAAGGAAACTGTAGGAACGAATATATTCGTGCATTTCGGCTGCTTGCACCGTTAGCTGTATTGTTGGCGTTCGGTATAATGATTGCTGCAGAGCCTATATTCGTTTTAGCATTTGGTGAGCCCTGGCGTCAAGCAGGAGTTATTTCAGTTTGGTTGATGCCCATGTTTGCAATGCGTTTTGTGGCTAGCCCATTAAGTTATGTTTTTTATATTACAGGCAAGCAGCAAGTTGACCTAGTTTGGCAATGCGCTCTACTTGCTATGACGCTGTCAACATTTTTATTACCTAGTAATTTTGAAGCATCAGTCATTTACTATTCAGTTGGGTATAGCCTTCTCTATCTCATTTACATTATTTTGTCATACCGTTTCAGCATGGGTAGACCCAAATGATCACTATAGTTGATTATTCCATTGGAAATTTGGCGGCGGTTGCCAATATGTTTAAGCATTTGGGAGTAATGTGTGAAATTACATCCGATGCTGAAAAAATACGTCAAGCCAAAAAAATAGTCTTACCCGGCAATGGCGCATTTGATGCTTGCATGCAAGGACTTCGTGCTACTGGTTTGATTCCCTTGCTTGAAGAGCAGGTCTTGTGTCATAAGATCCCATTAATGGGTATTTGTGTTGGCGCACAAATGCTGGGCCATAGAAGTGAAGAGGGGATTGAGTCAGGACTCGGCTGGATAGACATGCATGTTAAGCGCTTTCCCCAGCTTCCGGATTTGCGAATTCCTCACATGGGCTGGTGCGAAGTCAAACGTAAGGTGCCAGAAAATCCACTTCTTCAGAACTTGGATCAAGATGCGCGCTTTTATTTTGTTCATAGCTATTACATGGAAGTGGCTGATCAGCATGATGTCATGCTTACCGCCCATTACGGCTTAGATTTTGCAGCAGCAGTATGCGTTCAAAATATCGTTGGAGTTCAGTTTCACCCTGAAAAAAGTCATCGTTTCGGAAAGCAATTACTTAAGCGATTTGCCCTATGGAGATGAAGTCTAGAGTTCGAGTTATTCCGTGTTTGCTTCTTCGTGGCCATGGACTTGTCAAAACCCGGAAATTTAAGCAACCCATCTATTTGGGAGATCCAATTAATGCGGTGCGTATATTTAGCGAGAAAGAAGTTGATGAGCTGATTATTTTGGATATTGATGCATCGAGGGAGGGACGCGAACCTAATTTCGATTTGGTGGCAGAAATTGCTGGAGAGTGTTTTATGCCGGTTGCCTACGGTGGAGGCATTAGAAGGATTGATCAGGTACAAAAACTAATTCGGTGTGGGATTGAGAAGGTAGTCATTAATACGGCCGCTACAGAATCTACGTCACTAATTCGTGCTGCTTCGGATATTTTTGGGAGGCAGGCAGTAGTTGGGGCAGTGGATGTAAAAAAGACAATATTTGGCGGATATCGTGTTGTCTCAAAATCAGCAACTTATGAAGTGAAAATAGGACTTGAGGAGCACATTCAAAATCTGATTGATGCTGGTGTTGGCGAGATATTCTTGAACAGCGTTGATAGAGATGGAATGATGGATGGCTATGATTTACATCTTATTCGCAGCGTGACCCAAGGGGTTAGTGTGCCTGTAGTCGCATGTGGGGGGGCGGGTAAGATTGAGCATCTGTCACAAGCAGTGCATGAGGGCGGTGCAACCGCTGTTGCTGCTGGGAGTATGTTTGTTTTTCACGGGAAGCTTCGTGCAGTACTAATTAATTATCCGCAGGGAATTGATTTAAAACGATGAATATTCAGACATTAAGTGCCAGGCGGACTTTACTAAGTATATTTCTGATATTTTTTTCTGCCCTACTCATTGCAAGTTACAGTATCTTTTTACAAGAGTCAAATGAATATATGGGATACCATATAATCGACTTAAATTTATTGTATTTTCTTGGGCCGGCAATTTCAATAATATCAGGAACTTTATTAATTCCTATAAAAATAATAAAACCTTCAGACTTTTTTATTCTTTTTTACGGATTATTGATAATAGTTCCTTACGGCATTCTTTTTTCAATAATGGGTCAGGTAAAATATATAGATTTTTTATTAAATATAACTATATTATTGATTCCTGCCATTATTATAAAGTTAACAACTAATAATCAATACCAGCTCAATTTGCCTGAATTATTTTCGAGTAAAAAAATAATTAACGGGATTGTTGTTATAGCAATCTTTGTTTCTGTATATGTCATTTATAATTCGCCATTTACAGCTGGATTTGACATTGAGACATCTTACATTCGACGCTTAGAAGCGCGCGAAATATTTACTGCAAGCTCTTTGGGAGCTTACGCTTCAAGCATAACTTTAAATGGCTTATTGCCTATTATCGCCTTCTTCTCTGGAGCGGAGAAGAGAAAAACTTTAGTAATAATTTCATTGATTTGTGCAATTTTGTTTTTCTACGCCATTGGGATAAAAGCACAATTTTTAATGATTGGTTTGGGGTATATTCTTGGGCGAAATGCACGACTTAATCAGTTACCTAATATGCAACGACAAGTTTATCTAATGATAGTATTTATATTTAGCATTTTTTTCATAGAATACTTATTTTCCGGGTACTCATACATGGCAGATTATATTATTCGACGAATATTTACTATGCCTACTTTTGTAATGTCAGGTTATTTTGATCTCATTTATGATCCATCCCAGGCATGGAGTCCTTGGATCGGCATTGATTATTCTAGAGGCGTGACATACTTGGTGGGAGAGAAGTATTTCAACGACTCTGAGGCAAATGCCAATACAAATACATTTATTTTTCAGCTTGCTTCGGGTGGGATACCTATGTATATTGTTACAATTGCGTTGGTGAATTTATTTTATTTATTTGTGGATTCCTTATATTTAGCGAAGAAAAACAGTATTTTTATGTATCTCGGCTTTATTTATGCAGTGTTGCTTATAGAGCAAAATGCAACTACTGCATTGCTTTCATCCGGGGTTGGTTTAATGTTGCTGATATTTACGTTAGGTCAAAATTCAGGCTGCAAAAAACTTTATGTGAAAATATAAAGCAGTTACCTAGATAAATATTTAATATTAGTTTCAGGATGAGATGATCGAGCAAACACGAAAATACCAGATATGCTCTCAATGTATCATGGATATCACTGATACTGAAATTATCTTCGATGCACATGGGGTATGTAATCATTGCAATGAATTCAAATTAGTTTCTAAGCAGCAATGGCTTCCAAATGATGAGGGTCATAGACAGTGGATGACCATGCTCGAGAAGATCAAGGAGCATGGGCGGGGCAAAGATTACGATTGCATAATTGGCTTGAGCGGGGGAGTTGACAGCTCCTATCTTGCTCTAAAGGCTAGTGAATGGGGATTACGCCCGCTGGTTGTTCATGTTGATGCCGGGTGGAATAGCGAACTCGCAGTCGCAAATATAGAGGCCATCCTAAAGCACTGTAATTACGACCTCCATACGCATGTTGTCGATTGGGAGGAAATGCGCGATCTACATCTGGCCTATCTTCACGCCGGCATCGCTAACCAGGATGTTCCGCAGGATCATATTTTCTTTGCAAGCCTTTATCACTTTGCTACTCGCAATAATATTCGCTATATTCTTTCGGGGGGTAATCTTGCGACAGAAGGCGTTTTCCCACAATCTTGGCATGGCAGTGCAATGGATGCGATTAATCTTAAAGCCATTCACCGCAAGTTCGGTCAGCACAGGTTGCTAAACTATAAGACGATAAATTTTTTTAGTTATTATTTTTGGTACCCGTTTGTCAAAAAAATGCGTACGCTTCGCCCTCTTAACTATATGCCGTATGATAAAACAAAGGCTATTGAGGAGCTTGAAAGAACTGTTGGTTGGCGTTCATATGGTCGCAAGCATGGAGAATCGCAATTCACCAAACTTTTCCAAAATTTTTATCTTCCCACAAAGTTCGGTTTCGATAAACGCCGGCCGCATCTGTCCAGCCTTATTGTTTCTGGACAAATGACTCGGGAGCAGGCGCTAGAAGAAATGAGTAAGCCTTTATACGATGCTAAAGAGCTGGAATTAGATATTGATTACTTCTGCAAGAAGTTAAGGATCAATAGAAAGGTTTTTGATGAGTTGATGTGCGCACCAATACGGCATTACTCTGAGTTTCCGAATTGGGAAAAATATCATCGGGCGCTGAAAGTCGGGCAATCCACTTTTACGCAGCTAACAGGTAAGGCTTTGAAGGTTTATTCCTAATGCAAATTGTGCATCTTAGCTCTGCACATCCACGCTTTGACACACGAATTTTTCATAAAATGTGTATTTCATTGGCGGCCAACGGGCATACTGTAACACTCGTGGTAGCGGACAGTAAGGGCGATGAGGTTGTACGTGGTATTAACATTTTAGATGTGGGGGCATCGCGTGGGAGGCTTGATAGGATTTTGCGCGCCCCTAGGCGATTGCTTGAAAAGGCTCTAAGCGTAAATTCTGATTTATACCATCTTCATGACCCTGAGCTAATTCCGATTGGTTTAAAACTTAGGCGTCTTGGTAAGCGTGTAATTTTTGATTCGCACGAAGATGTTCCTAAGCAGATGCTTGGTAAGCCATATTTGAATAAACCCCTTCTTTGGTTGGTTTCAAGTGCTCTAAGGGTGTATGAACTTTGGGCCTGTCGTCAATTCAACGGCATCATTGCAGCCACGCCCTTCATTCGAGATAAATTTTTGAAGGTTAACTCAAGGACAATTGACATCAACAATTTTCCGCTCTTAGATGAGCTAAGTAATAAAATTTTATGGAAAGACAAGCGAGCGGAAGTCTGTTACGTTGGCGGCATTAGTGCTATGCGTGGTATCAAGGAAGTTCTTGTTGCGATTAAGCAGGTCAAATCAACGGTAAGATTAAACCTCTGCGGGGAATTTAGCGAACCTGAATTTGAAATGGCGATGAAGTCATCTTTGGGGTGGGCGCGCGTTAATGAGCGCGGCTTTCTCGATCGCACCGCTGTAAGTGAGGTGCTTGAACGATCTATAGCTGGTGTAGTGACATTACATCCAGCTATCAATTATTTGGATGCTTTGCCAGTCAAGATGTTTGAATACATGGCTGCAGGCATTCCTGTCATTGTCTCCAATTTTCCATTGTGGCTAGAGATAATTCAAGGCGCTCAGTGCGGTTTGTGCGTTGATCCGCTCAAACCCAGTGAAATTGCTGAAGCTATTGATTTTCTTTTGACTAACCCTAACGAAGCTCAACGTATGGGACAGAATGGGCGCAGAGCGGTGCTAGAGCAATACAACTGGTCGATAGAAGAGTCTAAACTGTTTGCATTTTATGATTTATTGCTCAATCGGGTGATGGAGTGAAAAAAATCCTGACTGTGCTCGGTGCTCGCCCTCAATTCATCAAAGCTAGCATGGTTTCCTATGCCATGCGTCAGTCTGGCCAGATCAATGAGGTGCTGGTTCATACTGGCCAGCACTTTGACACCAACATGTCGGAAGTATTTTTTGAAGAGTTAAACTTGCGAAAACCAGACTACTTTTTGGACATCCACGGAGGTAATCATGGTGCCATGACAGGCCGCATGCTAGAACAGGTCGAAAAAGTACTTTTGACTGAAAAACCTGACATCGTACTTGTATATGGAGATACTAACTCTACCTTAGCAGGGGCACTTTCCGCAGTTAAGTTGTGTATCCCTGTAGCCCATGTCGAGGCAGGCCTACGCAGTTTTAATATGTCGATGCCTGAAGAGGTCAACCGTATTCTGACCGACCGTATTGCACGATGGTTGTTCTCACCCACTACGGCAGCCAGCGCTCATCTGCGACGAGAGGGCGTTGTGGCTGACGCTCAAATAGAAGAAGTTGGTGATGTGATGTATGACGTAGCTTTACATTTTGGCGCTCGTGTGGAGACTTCAGGTCGCATACTTGAGAAGTTGAACCTGACCCCGGCCTCTTATGTACTTGCTACGGTACACCGCGCTGAAAATACTGACTACGATGAGCGTTTAGCGGCTATTACAGATGGTTTGCAGACAATCGCCCGAAGCATGCCCGTAGTTTGGCCGATGCATCCGCGCACGAGAGCCGCACTTGAGCGTATCGGCCGGTTGGCAGGTTTGTCATCCAATATTAGGCTTATTGACCCGGTAGGGTACCTTGATATGGTGCAACTAGAAAAATTTGCCGCTGTCATTGCTACCGACTCCGGCGGCGTCCAAAAAGAAGCATTTTTTTATCGCGTCCCTTGTGTCACTTTACGTGACGAAACTGAGTGGGTAGAGCTGGTCGATTCGGGATGGAATCGTCTGGTACCCCCTCATTCCGCAGAGGTAGTGGTTTGTGCCATAGAGGCAGCCATAGGCAGCACTGGTCATTTAAGTGAGTTATACGGCAAAGGCGATGCATCGCTGAGAATTGTTAATACTCTTAAGGGCTAAATATGTGTGGGATATTCGGAATTATTTCAAACGCGACTATCAAGAGCGCAGAGCTTGGTTTATTGGCACGCCATTCAGAGCAACGTGGTAAAGACTCCAGTGGTTTGTTTATTAGCAACAAAGATGGATACGATCTTCACCGTGCTAACGAAGCCATCACCTCCTTATTGAATGGTGTAGGGACAGTCAATAGTAGCCTGATCATGGGGCACAGTCGATTGATCACGAACGGTTTGGCTGACAACCAGCCGGTCTATCGAGATGGAGTTTGTATTATTCACAACGGAATTATCGTCAATCATGAGGTCTTATGGGCGGAGATAGGCAAAACACGGCTTCAGGAGATTGATACAGAAATCATAGCTGCTATAGCGGCAGACCATCTAGAAAAAGGTGGTCAAGTTAATGACATTGCTGGGCGGGTGCTTGACCTATGTCAAGGGGTAGTGGCCTGTGCTTTAGCCCTTCCAAAACTTGGCAAGCTGTGTTTGTTTTCTAATAATGGCAGTTTGTATTGTGGCACCAAAGACGCTGTTTATTACTTCGCTTCAGAAAGTTACCCACTGACGCAGCTGAAATGTGAAACTATTTTTCAGGTGCGGGCTGAGGGTTTGGTTCTCGATATTCCAGTGGCTATAAATGAGCCTACTATTTACGAGCATGCTCAAAGAACTACCAACCTACTTCCTAGCTTGGGCACGCTTAGGGCTGAAGAGGAGATGCTCGAATACAGGCGCTTCAATGGGCGGCGTTGTTCTCGTTGTATTTTGCCTGAAACGATGCCTTATATCCGGTTTGACGAGGCAGGGGTCTGTAACTACTGCCATACCTACAAACCTCGTAACCATCCACGACCAGTTGAAGAAATCTTTAGTTTGGTAGAGTCTTACCGCCGTACCGAAGGCGACGACTGTATTGTGCCGTTCTCAGGTGGGCGCGATAGCTGCTATGGCCTCCATCTGATTACCCAAGAGCTAAAAATGAAGCCAATAACCTATACCTATGACTGGGGAATGGTGACGGACTTGGGGCGTCGTAATATCAGCCGTATGTGTGCTCAGCTTGGTGTTGAAAATATTATTGTGGCTGATGATATCGTGCTCAAACGTCGAAATATTGCTATAAACTTTACTGCATGGCTTAAGTCACCAAATCTGGGTATGGTGAGCATTCTTACTGCTGGTGATAAACACTTTTTCCGACATGTAGAAACTGTGAAAAAGCAAACGGGTATTTCACTCAACCTTTGGGGTGTTAACCCGCTGGAGGTAACACACTTTAAGGCGGGTTTCTTAGGGATTCCCCCAGATTTTGAAGAAGAGCGAGTTTATTCCCACGGTGTGGCAAAGCAACTCCGTTACCAATGGCTGCGATTTAAGGCAATGGCTGAAAGCCCTGGATACTTTAATAGCTCTTTATGGGATACACTTTCTGGAGAGTATTACCGTAGTTTTAACAAGAAAACCGATTACTTCCATATTTTCGATTATTGGCGTTGGGACGAAAAAACTATTGATGACACGTTAATCAACCAGTACGACTGGGAAATCGCATCTGATACCAATACAACTTGGCGCATTGGCGATGGAACTGCCGCAATTTACAACTATATTTATTACACCGTGGCGGGCTTTACTGAGCATGATACCTTCCGCAGCAACCAGATTCGCGAAGGTGACTTGACCCGTGAAGAGGCTTTGATACTGGTTGAAGACGAAAATAGACCTCGATATCCCAACATTAAGTGGTATTTAGATGCAATTGGGATGGATTTTAAGGAAGTGATTTCTGTGATTAATTCGATTCCAAGGCTCATTCCTTAAAATGAGCAATCGTATGAAAGTTTGGTATCTTTCTGCTTATGACCAGCCAAGAGGGCAATCAACACGAACCTACGATTACTCTAAAGAGCTAGTGCGTCGTGGCCATGAGGTGACAATGTTCACCAATGGATTTTGTCATTTCACGCACACGGAGAGGCTAGATCCCAAAGAAAAGTGGCGCGTAGAAATGGTGGATGGTATTCGCGTTGTTTGGTTAAAGACCCGATCTTACAAGGGTAATGGCGCTGGGCGCGCGCTCAATATGCTCGATAATTTTTTGCGTATCTTTCAGGCGTCAAAAGCACTCGGGGATCGGCCCGACGTGGTGCTAGGACCGTCAGTTCCGACGCTAACAGGCTGGGCGGCAGCTCGGCTAGCTGAGAAATACCATGTACCCTTCATTTTTGAGGTGCGTGACGTTTGGCCAGCCGCACTGGTGGATATCGGCGGTTTAAAGAAACGTAGCCTCTCTTATCTCATATTCCGATTTCTCGAGAAAATGCTGTACCGCAAGGCGGAGCGGATTTCATCCACATTGCCTCATCTTTCTGAGCATGTACTCGCCAGTGGTAGTGACCCAAACAAGATTGTGTGCATTCCTAACGGTGTGGATCTTTCTAGTTACACTTTGGATGTTAACTATGATGGTGGCCATGGACGTCAATTAGTCGTGATGTACATAGGGGGGTTCGGTTTGGATCACGACGTGCCGACCATCATCCGTGCGGCCAAACAGCTTCAGGACGATGGAGATAGCATTTTCTACTTTATCGTGATCGGCGGAGGCGTGCGCAAGAGTTTATGTGAAGACCTTGTGCGATCTTATCAATTACAAAATCTTGAGCTTCGGGATCCGATACTAAAGTCAAATATTCCAGGGACTCAGAAGGGGGCAGATATTTTGGTGGCGGCGATTACCGATTCTAAGTCTTACCGATTCGGCCTGAATTTGAATAAGTTATGTGCCTATTTCGCATCAGCTCGTCCAATCTTATTTTCTGGTAATCCACCGAATGATCCTGTTTTTGAGTCCGGCGCAGGTTTGAGTGTAGTAGCGGAGGATCCGCAGGCTATGGTTAACGGCTTAAGGAAATTGGCAAAGATGAGCGCCGCCGAGCGGATTACAATGGGTGAGCGGGGTCGAATGTACGCTCAGACCATGCTGAGTATGGATGCGCTGGGTGAGGATATGGAAAAGATGTTGCTCATGAGTATTATCGAATATAAGGCGCGGCACTGAATTCGAAGTGTATTGGTTAACGAAAGAGGATAAAAAATGGAACAAACCCAATTGGAAGATCGTAAACTCAAGGAAATAGAGCACTCCCGCAAACGTCGTGAGATCCTTCAGGGTTTTGAGCGAATCGCAGATACCCATGCCGCGTCACAGGTCGAGAACCTTGAAGAGTTGGTCAAGGACAAAGAGAAGTTTGAATATCACTTCTCCAATATGAAATACTACGCTGTGGTGGTAAAGAGCGAGGAGCATAAGCATAAATGGCTTGAGGAGTACTGCGCTCCCGGCAAAATAATTCTTGATTTCGCCTGCGGCAATGGAGAAAACGGCATTTACGCTGCCACGATGGGGGCTGACTGCACGGGCATCGATATTTCGCCAGAAGGGGTTGCAAATGCTACCAAAAATGCAGAAAAGTTCAATGTTTCTGATCATTGCAGATTCATTGCGATGGATGGAGAAAATATGACTTTTGAGGATAATACCTTTGATTTGGCCGTTGAATATGGCGCACTGCATCATGTTGAGCTTAACAGGGCTTTGTCGGAGTTGGCTAGAGTGTTAAAGCCAGATGGGAGGATGATGTGCGTTGAGGCGCTGCGCCATAACCCCCTGATTCACTGGTATCGAAGACGAACCCCACACCTGCGTACTGAGTGGGAGGTCGAGCATATTTTAGGCGTTGAAAGCATTGATATCATGCGTAAGTATTTTGGCCGAGTGGATGTGAAATTTTTCCATTTAACTGCACTTGCGCTAGTTCCATTCCGAAAGACATTCCTTTTTCGCTTTCTGCTGCCAGTGTTCAACGCTATTGATAGCGCTCTATTATCGAGCCAAGCTATTGGAAAGTATGGCTGGATTATGACTGTTGAACTGGGGCTGCCTAAAAAGTGATGTACTGCTTTGTAAAGAGGGTGAGCGATCTTGGATTCTCCGCTGCCGCGGTTTTGACTCTTGCGCCACTTATGATATTAATCGCAGTATTAATCAAGCTGGGTCCGCCGGGTCCTGTTTTCTATCGCGGTGAACGAGCAGCCAAAGGTGGGAATACTTTTCTCATACTTAAGTTTCGCTCAATGGTTGTTGATGCTGAAAGAAGAGGAGGTTTCTCTACAGCAATAAACGATCCGCGACTAACACCTATTGGGCGCTTCTTGCGAAAGTACAAGCTGGACGAATTGCCTCAGTTCTTTAATGTATTATTTGGTGATATGTCACTGGTTGGGCCTCGCCCGCAGGTGCTTTTCTACACCAGCAAATACGCGGGTGATGATAGATTAATTCTTTCCGTTAAGCCGGGCATAACAGATCTAGCCTCCCTTTATTTTGCAGACATGGATTCGGTGCTGGGAAGTGGTGATGTGGACGCCCGTTATCTTGCCGAGGTGGAGCCCGTCAAGAACAAGTTACGTCTTCAATATGTCAAGGAGCAGTCTTATCTGCTAGATATAAGGATTCTCGTGGAGACCGCATGTAAGCTAATTGGATTTGAAAATGTCACCGGCCTCAATATCTCTTCAGTTAGACCCAAAGCTGATGGCTAAGGAAGCTGAAATTTCCAGGATCTGTTTTGGGTGCGAGCCACTCGGCGGAGCAGATTGGGGATCCATCAGCGTGCCCGATATTGCCAGTGCTATTTCCCGTGCGCTGGAGTTAGGTGTCAACTTCTTCGATACAGCTGATGTTTACGGCTTGGGCTTGTCCGAAACACGGTTGTCAGAAATTCTGGGAGCCAAGAGGTATGACGTAGTAATTGCTACGAAAGGAGGCATGTGTTGGCAAGAGTCCACCTCCGGCGGACGCGCCTCCATCTCAAGGGATAGCTCCCCAGCCTATTTGAGGACAGCGGTGGAATCGAGTTTGCGAAGATTAAGGCTCGATCAGATACCTATTTACTTTATTCATTGGCCTGATGCTGACACAGAGATCAAACACACATTTGAATTTCTTTCTACACTCAAGGCAGAAGGTAAAATCGGCAATATTGGCTGCTCAAATTTCAGCGCAGAACAGGTTCGGGTAGCATGTGAAGTTTCGGAGGTCTCGTTTGTGCAGTTACCCATGAACTTGCTTGGAGAGGATATGGATCTTCAAATGGTGGAGTTGGTCAAGGAGAAGTCTATCGGCGTGGTAGCATACAACGTTTTGGCCAATGGGCTTTTAACGGGTAAATACAAAACCAATTCGCAATTTGATAAGGATGACAGGCGCAATCGTCTCCCTTTATTTCAAGGAGAAGCTTATCTGCAAGCATTGCATCAGGTGACTGAAATTGCCGCCCTGGCGAAAGCAGAGAGTCTCACATGTGCCCAGTATTCTATATCCTCAATACTCCGGAGAGAATATGTAGTTTCTGCTGTTCTCGGCATAAAGAGTCGAGAGCAAATTGAGGAAAATTCTTTTGTAATGTTCAGGTCGCTTTAGTGGCATAGAGCTAAATTGCTTATGCGTTAGCTAGTCTGGTGGACTTAATATCTAAAAAAGATTAATAACCATTAAAAGAATTCCAAATTTAGCTTAACACTAAGTGTGCCGGCTCTAAAGAAGGTTTGGTAAGAATTTTTAGGTTCACAAACTGTTGCTTTTTGGTTATGGCAAAGTATTATTATATTTTTTATAAAATCTTATGAATAATTGGTCTTTAGCTCACCTAACGGACCCTGCTCATTATCAGCAGGAAATAAATATTGCTAATGAGGATATTACATCCTTGCTGGACCAATTAAGAATGATGTTGCTTATACGTCAAGCAGAACGTTGTTTGGCAGCAGGCAGACGAGATGGGTTGATCGGCGGGCCTGTTCATTTAGGGGTGGGTCAAGAAGCTGTAGCTGTTGGTGTGGCAGCCGAACTTCGAAAGAGTGACCGAGTTTTTGGCGCTCATCGATCTCATTCACATGTCTTGTCTATGGGTGCGAGCGTCCATCGCTTATTTGCGGAGATTTTAGGTAAAGAGACGGGGCTTTCTCGTGGAATGGGAGGATCCATGCACTTGTGGGATCAGCCAAATGGATTTTATGGTTCCGTGCCTATTGTTTCCGGGACCGTGCCGCTGGCTGTTGGAGCTGCCCTCGCTGCAAAAATTCAAGGAAGCGGGGATGTGGGATTGTCTTATCTTGGGGATGGTGCGGTTGAGGAAGGCGTTGTTCATGAGTCTCTCAATTTAGCCAGAATGCAAAATGCACCCATCATCTTTGTAGTTGAAAACAATTTTTTTGCTAGCCATATGCATATCTCTTTGAGACAACCTAAAGAGTCTACTGCACGATTTGCTGCGGCGAATGATATTCCTTATGAAATTGTCGATGGTAATGATGTTGTTAAAGTTCGCAATGCCGCAGCTCTGCTCATTAAGCGGGCTCGCGAAGGGCACGGCCCTGGTTTTTTAGAAGCCGTTACTTACCGATGGTTTGGCCATGTGGACTGGCGTGAGGATATCGACGTTGGTGTTAATCGAAGCGCCGAGGAAGTTGAGGTCTGGAGAAAGCGTGACCCTATAGCCAGACTAGTAAAGGCGCTAATTCAAACCGGACGACTCGATCAAAAAAATTTGGAAAATATTGAAAATGAGGTGGCGCTTGAGGTCGAAAATGCTTGGGCTAAAGCGTTAACTGATCCTCATCCTCCTCTATCCGCTATCACTTCGAGTGTTTATGTGGGCACGGGAGCAACAAAATGACGTGTATTCATTACAACTATGGCACTGCAATGTTAGCTGCTTTTGAATATTTACTTGCAAAATATCCAGAGGTGTTTGTAATTGGACAGGGCTTATGGAGTCCATGGTATGTTGGCAACTCGATGACAGATTTGGATAAGAAGTTTGGAGTAGAGAGGATTATCGACACACCAGTTTCAGAATCTGCATGCACTGGTGCAGCAGTGGGGGCTGCGCTTGCGGGCATGAAACCTATTGTTGTTCATCCTCGTATGGACTTTATGCTTTACGCAATGGACGCGATTGTAAATCAGGCAGCTAAATGGTCACACATGGTGGGCGGGCAGGCAGCGCCAGGTTTGACGATTCGAAGTATCATAAATAGGGGGGGCGAACAGGGTGCGCAGCATTCGCAAGCCTTACATGCTTGGTTTGCTCATGTGCCGGGTTTAAGAGTGGTAATGCCTGCTACCGTGGCTGATGCACGTGATTTGCTTATTGCATCCGTTCTTTGTGCTGACCCAGTAATTTTTATTGATGACCGTTGGCTTTATGAGCTTGAGGATGATTTGCCCCCAGTAATTGAGCTTAACCTATCAATGGAGCGTCCTAAATGCTTAGTCACCGGTACAGATATAACTCTTGTGGCCTCTGGATACTCTACCCAATTAGCGTTAGAGGCAACAGAATTACTTCGAACCAGCGGCATTTCTTCTGAGGTAATTGATTTACGTGTAATCAATCCTTTTCATGTAGAAATCGTAACTCATTCAGTTGCCAAGACAGGCCGTTTATTGGTTATTGATGGTGGATGGGGCCCATGCGGGATGGCCAGTGAAGTCATTGCAAGTGTGGTGGAAAAATTGTCGCTGACCACATTAAAGAGCCCGCCAGCTCGTATTACGCTCCCTTTCGCCCCCGCGCCTACAGCCGAGATACTTGAAAAGGCCTACTATCCAACAGTAATGCAGATCTTATCTATAGCTAAAAAATTAATGCGTTAATACCGTTTAGATTTTTGCATTATGGTTCGGCATATTCTTGGCAGATTCCTCCCTTTTGGTTTTTGCAGTTTAAAATAGCTTTAAAGTCAATAGTTACATAAACTATAATAAATTTGTGCCAATTAATGCAACTAAACAGTCACTCTTAAACCTGCCTCGCTCAGTAAAGCGGGGCTTAGTGTTGTTTTTCGATGTCCTTATTTGCGCATTCAGTGCTTGGCTAGCATTTGGACTTCGCTTGGATCAGTGGGGGTATTTTCAAGGCAACCAGTGGACTGTACTGATTTCAGCTATTGGATTTTCATTGCCCCTCTTCATTTCATTTGGTTTATATCGGGCAATTTTTAGATATATTGGCACAGCTGCTTTTTTATCTATAACGCGTCTCTTTACTATCTACACTGGCATTTTTTTCTGTATTTTTACGCTATATGGAATAGATGACGTGCCTCGGTCAATTGGCATCATTCAGCCAATCCTCTTATTTATCGGAATTGGAACCAGTCGATATTTTGTTCGCTATTGGTTAGGCAGCATCAATAATGTTCAAAAGTCATTTCACCGAGCTCAGCCTGTTGCGCTGATTTATGGCGCGGGCTCAGCAGGTCGTCAACTAGCAACAGGCCTATCAAGCAACAAAGAGATGTTAGTCAAAGGATTTATTGATGATGATCCTCATTTACAGGGAAGTACGATTAATGGAATTTCTGTGCTTCCCAATACAGACTTGCAAGACCTGATCCATCGACTAGACATTACTGATGTGCTTCTGGCTATTCCTTCAGCTCATCAGAGTAGAAGAAGCGAAATTATCGCCTCATTAAACGGATGTGGTGTGCGTGTTCGCACCTTGCCAGGACTCATTGATTTGGCCTCAGGTCGAGTCAGAATATCGGACTTACATGATTTGGATATGGATGACTTGCTCGGCAGAGCGATAGTTCCGCCTGAAGTAGGGCTGTTAGAAAAAAATATTCGCAATCAAGTTGTATTAGTAACTGGAGCAGGGGGCTCCATTGGTAGCGAGCTCTGTCGTCAAATAATAAAATTTTCTCCTAAATCATTAATCCTACTCGACAGCAGTGAGCACTCTCTCTATTTAATATATGAGGAATTAAAGCGAGCCCTTATTGGGCTGGAGGATGATCGTTTGGCGAGGGTTGGTGATGATCAAGTTGCCCTGCCTCACCCAGTTTTGCCAATCAAGTTAGTACCTTGCTTAGCTTCAGTTCGAGATGGCGATTTGTTGCGAAAGATCTTTAGGGCTCATCAACCATCGACAGTCTTTCATGCTGCTGCATATAAACACGTTCCTTTGGTGGAGCAAAATCCTGCTGAAGGCATTCGGAATAATGTTTTTGGAACATTCACCTGCGCTCAAGCGAGCTTAGAGTGCGGTGTAAGCTATTTTATTTTAGTGAGCACTGATAAGGCTGTCAGACCAATGAATATCATGGGTGCCAGTAAGCGTATTGCTGAACTCGTTTTGCAGGCAATGGCAGGTATTAAAGACGATCATTCAACCAATTTTTCGATGGTGCGATTTGGTAATGTGCTCGGCTCATCGGGGTCTGTGGCACCACTGTTTAGCGCTCAAATTGCGGCAGGCGGACCCATTACCCTGACACATTCTGAAGTGACGCGTTATTTCATGACCATTCCTGAGGCGGCGCAGTTGGTGATTCAAGCTAGTGCCATGGCTGTTGGGGGTGATGTCTTTGTATTAGACATGGGCGAGCCCGTACGTATTCATGATTTGGCTGTCAAGATGATTTATTTATCAGGCCTCTTGGTTAAAGATGAAGCTCACCCTCATGGCGACATAGAGATTGAAGTCACTGGTTTGCGTCCAGGGGAAAAGCTCTACGAAGAGCTCCTGATTGGTGATAATCCACAGCCAACAGCTCACCCCAAAATCATGAAGGCGCATGAAGAGTTTTTATCTTGGGGTGATTTGCAGGAAGAGCTTGAAAAACTTAATGTCGCCTTAGATGCATGTGATGCTCAGTTGATTAGAGCTATGCTAAAAAAGTTGGTGCCTGGCTACCAGCCTAACGGCGATGCAGTAGATTGGAATGGGGGGGGGGAATTCCTAAACCATGAGCACCCCATTTAGGATTGATTCTTACATCATGATCTTGATGCTTTTCTGAAATGGCGATGGATCATGTCAGTTAAGGTATTTCTTTCTGAGCTCAAGAAATTTTTCATAGATTCATTCTCAGACCCCGTATATCAAGATGGGGTTTTGTATTTCATCATTGAAGAGCTGCCCAATCCAAGAGATTCAGGAGTCTTCAAAGTTCTATGCGGTAGCACCCAGATTGCATTAGATGCGGTTACTCTAGATGAGCCTGGTGTTGTTATTGCCAATGAGCTCATTGGCTTGCATGCCGCTACCATTAGAAGGTACCCATACCAAAAAATTGAATATGTGAATATTGCACCTTGGGCTCAAGCAAAAATTGAGGCTCGTATGGCTCGAATTGGCTTGAAGATTTAGCTTGGCCTGTATAGATTATTTGTTGATGCTGATGAACTGCTGTCAATTTAGGTCCACAACCAAAGAGAGTTTTTCTATAGTAAATCATTGCAGCAAACTGGGTTGATTTAGGATTATTTGAGGCACCTCGGTTTGAGGTGCTGGTGGTCTGTAACCTAA
>Ga0194038_1000066_pt1 | contig 44117 bp, 42 predicted proteins | sample JunL226m_MetaG_FD_148630 | JGI IMG/M metagenome (GOLD analysis project Ga0194038, IMG submission 148630) | Anoxic zone freshwater microbial communities from boreal shield lake in IISD Experimental Lakes Area, Ontario, Canada - Jun2016-L227-6m | ecosystem: Environmental > Aquatic > Freshwater >... | reverse complement strand
GGATCTCATCGCTCGACTTGCATGTGTAAAGCACGCCGCCAGCGTTCGTCCTGAGCCAGGATCAAACTCTCCATAGAAAGTTTTATCTGGCGTACAGACAAACAAACTAACGTTTATTTTGTCTTATTACCAAAGGAAATCAACGGGTATAACTTTTAACAGTCATACCTCATTGAAGTATTTATTTTGCCGTGGATATCTATCAAAACCAGTGTAAAACACTGCTTTTAGCTATTGAAAGCATGACAAATAGAGCCACATATTGGCATTGACTTATTAGCACGCTGTTGAGTTCTCAAGGTACGGATGCGCACTGAGTCCCAGGATTTCTCCTGTTTTTCAGGGCAGACCGCCAAACCTAGTGCATACGTGCGGGCACGGTCAAACCGGGCCAATTAATGCTCTAGATCTGGGAATCAATGCTGTTCGGCCTCAATCGTCCGTTTCACAGCAAGAGTGGAACTATAGCCCGCCCTTTCGAGAGGGTCAAATCGGCCTAATTACGATTCTGGTGAAGGAAAGAAGAGTTGAAAAACGCTAGCGGGCTAAGGTTTTAGGGCCCTTACCTGGATTTTTAGACTAGTTCCACGGCAGCTAAATCGCGCTTGCCTTTTCGTAAAATCGCATATTTACCGCATAAAAAGTCAGATTTTTGGGGTGCAAAATCTTCGCCAGAAATCTTTTCATTATTGAGATATGCGCCACCTTCTTTAACTATGCGGCGCGCGGCTGATTTCGAATCTACAACTCCTGTTGCTGCTAAGAGATCCACCCACGTTGGAATCGGTTGATCTTTTGCAATTGTTGTTCGTGGAAGTTCAGCAAGTGCACTTGTTAAAGTTGCTTCATCAAGTTCTGCTAAATCTCCTTGACCAAAAAGTGCCTTTGCTGCGGCTTCAACTCGATTAGTTGTCAGTTCAGTATGAACAAGTGACGTCAGTTCACGGGCTAAAGCTCGGTGGGCTTCACGCAGCCCTGGATTAGCGTTATGTAAATTTTCAATTTCAGTTATCTCTTCGTGGGACTTGAATGAAAATACTTTAAGAAAATTAATAACATCTTTGTCGTCAGTGTTTAACCAATATTGGAAGAATGCATAGGGTGAAGTCATCTCTGGATCAAGCCATACTGATCCGCCGGCAGTTTTGCCAAACTTAGTTCCATCGGCTTTAGTTAGTAATGGAACAGTAAGTGCATGCCCGCTTCCGCCCTCGACGCGGCGAATGAGATCTAGGCCGGCAACGATATTTCCCCATTGATCAGATCCACCTAATTGCAACGTGCAGTTATTGCGGCGGAAAAGTTCTAGGAAATCGTATGACTGTAAAACTTGATAAGAAAATTCAGTGTATGAAATTCCACCTGCTTCTAACCTGGCTGATACCGAATCCTTGGCCAGCATTTGATTGACACTAAAGTGCTTGCCGATATCTCGTAGAAATTCAATGGCACTCAGTGGCGAGGTCCAATCCAAGTTATTGACGACAATTGCTTGGTTCTTGGCAATGCTGAAATCTAGAAACGCAGAAACTTGTGTGCGGATGCGATTGACCCAACCTTCAACAATTTCGCTGCTGTTGAGTGTGCGTTCTTCATTCTTTCCACTGGGGTCTCCCACTAAGCCAGTAGCTCCACCTACAAGTGCGATCGGTGTATGGCCAGCTAATTGAAAACGGCGCAGAACAAGTAAGACAACTAAATTTCCAACATGAAGTGATGGCGCAGTTGGATCAAAACCAACATAGAGTGTTATCGGTTTCTTCAGCGCCTCTAATAAGGCGCTTTCATCGGTGGATTGCGCTAAAAGTCCGCGCCAACGTAGATCCTCTAAAAGATTCATGCGCTCATCATCTCGGAAAAGGCGCGCTGTTTGTCGGATATTTTTTTGGAGTGTGTTGCAGTCAGTGCCAACGCATCTTTGATCTGGGCAGCTACAAGTACCGGCGCGGTTCCGCCTGCAGTTGTTCTGGAACTAAGCGCTCCACTGACGTTGAGAACTGCGCGGACTCCCCCATCAAGAGATGGATGAATTTTTATAAACTCGTCATCAGTTAATTGATCTAATTCCCTGCCAGATTTTTCACACAGGGCTACGCAGGTGCCGGCAGCTTCATGTGCGGCGGCAAATGGAACATTTTTGCGAACAAGATAATCGGCAATTTCAGTAGCTAAGGAGAAACCCGTTGGTGCAGCAAGTGCCATTTTTTCACGATCAAAGTTAGTTGTTGCAATCATTCCAGTTACGGCAGGCAGAACGAGAAGCAGGGTGTCAATGCTGTCAAAGAGTGGTTCTTTATCCTCTTGCAAGTCACGGTTGTAGGCAAAAGGCAAAGCCTTCAACATTGTCATAACGGACACAAGATTACCAATCAGTCGTCCAGTTTTCCCACGAGCCAGTTCGGCCATATCTGGATTTTTTTTCTGCGGCATGATGGAGGAACCAGTTGAGTATTCGTCAGCAACTTGAGCCCACGCAAATTCTGTCGATGCCCACAAACTCCACTCTTCTCCAATACGCGAGAGGTGCAGACCAATAGTTGCAAAAATGAAAAGTGCTTCGGCAACATAATCTCGATCACTGACGGCATCAATGCTATTTGCAAAAACTGAATCAAAACCTAGATTCTTTGCGGTAAAAGTCGGGTCTAGCGGCAATGACGAACCAGCCAGAGCTCCTGCACCGAGTGAACTCACTGAAGCGCGTTTAAACCAATCGTTAATTCGATCTAAGTCGCGGGCAAAAGCTTGGGCGTGCTTAGCAATTTCATGTCCAAATGAGACAGGTTGTGCGTGTTGGATGTGAGTAAACCCTGGTGCACTGTCGTTGATGTACTCACTGGCTTTATTCAAAATTGCATTATTGAGTTGGATTAATTGTGCAGCGATCTCCAACATATGATCGATGGCAAAAAGTCGCAAATCAGTTGTCACTTGGTCATTTCTTGATCGACCAGCACGAAGGGCTCCCCCAACGGCACCGAGTTTTTGTGTTAATCCGCGCTCCAAAGCACTGTGAACATCTTCATCCTGTGGCTCTGGATTAAAAACACCGTTTTCCACCTCAGTAGAAAGCGCTTTCAAGGCGTTGCGAATTGCATCTGCATCTTTTTTATTTACTAAAGCGCTAGTTTCCAGAACCGATAAATGTGCCAGTGAGGAACGAATGTCATATGGCGCTAAACGCCAATCAAAGTGAACGCTGCGTGAGAGTGCAAAGACGGCATCGGCCGGGCCACCGCTAAAACGAGCACCCCAGAGCGCCATTTATTTTCTCCCATTCTTAGTTGCTGCGTAAGCCAGTAATTCTTTCGCTAATTGCGCCCCACCAGTGGGTTTCTTGGACACAAGGATAATCGTGTCGTCCCCAGCAATTGTCCCAATCACGCCAGTGAGATTTGCGTGATCCAAGGAGCTTGCTACAAATGCAGCTCCACCAGGCGGAGTGTGAATGACGGCTAGATTTGCACTGTGATCGACGGATAAAATCAATTTCGATGGGACTGGATTAATTCTAGAGAGTGCATCATCGGATGTATCGCTGATTTGATAAATCGAATCACCGTTTTTTGTGCGAGCACGAACTGCGCCAATTTCTTCCAAATCACGGCTAGCAGTTGCCTGTGTTACACGGTAACCGCTTTTTTTCAACTCAACCACTAAATCAGATTGTGAATGTATTTTTCCAGCCTGGATTAATGCAATTGCTTTCGCTCTGCGGGCTGAGACATTTGTTGCGTTACTTGCCATCGCTGAGCACCTTTCTGAAAATTGCAATGAACTTCTTAATTTGCGCATCCGTAACAATTAGTGCAGGGGCGATACGAATGGTGGATGGGTTGGGAGCATTTACTAGCACGCCTGCCGCCAACATTTTCGCGGCAATTTCCTTAGAATTCCCCGCTTCAAGTTCGATGCCAATTAATAATCCAGCTCCTCGGACTTCTGTGACTCCGGGGATCTGCGCGATTTCCGTTAATAAAAATTCATAATGTTTACGGGCTTTTTGCATGAGTTTTTCTTTTTCAATTACCGAAATCGCAGCTAACCCTGCAGCCGTGGTGACTGGATTGCCTCCGAAAGTTGAGCCGTGATCTCCGGGTTCAAATAAACTTGCTGCCTTTCCCAAAGCGATCATCGCACCCAGTGGTAATCCACCACCTAAACCTTTAGCCAGAGTAATAACATCGGGCTTTATTCCCGAATATTCGTAGCCAAACCAGTCACCAGTTCGGCCCATCCCAGTTTGCACTGCATCAATTACTAACAGTGCGCCGTACGTATCGCAGAGATCTCTGACTTGGGCTAGATAGTCAGCAGGAGGAATAATCACGCCGGCTTCACCCATGATTGGTTCAATAATCACCATTGCAGTTTTTTTCGAAATTGCGCGACGCATTGCAGCAATATCACCGAAGGGCACATGTTTAACGCCTTTAATTAAGGGCAGAAAAGGTTCGCGTTTAGCCGGTTGACCAGTAAGTGAAAGCGCACCCATTGTGCGCCCGTGAAAAGCACCTTGGGCTGCAATGATCCGGTTTCGCCCGGTCCGTCGTGAGAGTTTTAAAGCAGCTTCATTGGCTTCAGCTCCTGATTGGCAGAAGAAAACTCGAGCGCTCTTATCGCCAGTCATAGTAATCAACTTGTTAGCAAGGGCCAATGCATTCGGATGCGCGTAGAAATTACTAACGTGGCCTAGTTGTGCAATTTGTTTGCTCACTGCTTTAACAATTGCAGGGTGTGCATGACCTAATACACTTGTTGCAATTCCACCTAAGAAGTCCAAGTACTGCTTTCCATCGGCATCAGTGAGAACTAAGCCCTTACCCTTGACTAGGGCTAACTCTGGAATCCCGTAATTGTTTTGGGTTGTGTTTTTCCATTGCTTGATAAAATCTGCGTTTTTCATGCAAACACCAACGTTCCACCTTTACTCTGTAATGCATCGGCAAAACTATGAGGATCTGTACCATCGATTATTCGTACCGCTTTAGCTCCGCCAGAAATTGCATCTAACGCTGCTTGCACTTTAGGCGCCATTCCTTGGGCAAAGCTGGCTTTAATCGTGTTGAGTTCACTGGCAGAGATAGCTTCTATCAATGACGATGTGTCTGGCCAATTGCGATAAATACCCGTTACATCCGTCATCACAATTAATGCAGAAGCATCCAACGCACCCGCAATCGCCGCAGCAGCTAAATCTGCATTCACGTTCAAACCAGAAACTCCATTTTCGTCGGAGCTAACAGGTGCAACAACTGGAACTATTCCTTGTGTTGTCAGTTCAAATAATTTGGTGATATCGACCCGAACCACATCACCCACTTGTCCTAGATCGGCCACTCTGCCATCCACTAACGTTTCTTTCTTTCTGGAAACCAAAGTTGGTAACGTGCGACCTGAAATAGATTGAGCTTTGATACCGCTTTTGATAAGTGCAGCAGCGACTTTCGGACCTACCTCATTAGCTAAAACTTGTTCAACAACATTAAAAATCTCTGGGGTGGTATATCGGAAGCCTCCAATAAAAGAGCTTTCGATTCCTTTAACTCTTAATGCGGCATCTATTTGTGGCCCACCGCCGTGAACAACTACTACTGATTCCCCAGTGGCCTGGGCTGCGGCAATAGCGTGCGCGAATGCCCCGTTTTCATCTGCCATGGCGTGTCCACCAAATTTAACGACAATCATGTTGAATAAGCCGAATTCTCGTGGACATAGTCATGTGAAAGATCATTCGTCATAACTGTGGCACTAGCTGTACCAACTTTGAGATCAATAATGATTTCTACAAGCCGGGAACTGAAATCGACTGCGCGCTTATCAGCATCCGGTGCGCTGTTTGAACACACTTGAATCCCATTCAAATTGACATCAATTGTAAGTGGCTCCAAATGTGCATCGGCAGTCCCAACTGCAGCAAGCACGCGACCCCAGTTTGGATCGCCACCAAAAATCGCCGCTTTGAGTAAGTTATTTCGCGCACATGCCCGAGCAACTTCAACCGCGTCCGCTTCGCTCACGGCATTGTTGACCGTGATTGCCACTGACTTAGTTGAACCTTCAGCATCTTCAATAAGTTGAGCAGCTAATGAACCGCACACTTGCGTGAGCAATTCTTCTAATTGCGCATCAGATATTTTTTCTCCCGAAGCGCCCGATGCCATGAAAAGTACGGTGTCGTTTGTAGACGTACAGCCATCGGAATCAATTCGGTTGTACGTACGATCAGTAACACGTCCAAAAATCGCTGCAGCATTTTCACTTACTAGCGCATCTGTCATCACCACTGAAAGCATCGTGGCTAATGCCGGGGCTAACATTCCAGCACCTTTAGCAATACCCGCGAACTGGACATTACCTAATGAAGCTTGCGCAATTTTCGGAACCGAATCGGTAGTCATAATGGCTTGTGCGCACGCTTGCAACGATTGCGAACTGAGTTGATTTGCAAGAGACTTTAACCCACTTTCGATCTTCGCCATCGGGAGTAACTCACCAATGAGTCCAGTCGAACACACAACTACTTCGCCAGAGGAAACTTCCAACAACTCTCCAACTAATTCGGCAGTTGCGTGGGTATCGGCAAATCCCTGCGGTCCGGTGCAGGCATTAGCACCACCAGAATTGAGAACTACCGCCCTGACAATCTGACCCTTCACTACTTGCTTGCTCCAAATAACTGGTGCGGCAACGACTTTATTCGAGGTGAAGACTGCGGTCCCGAAAAAAACTGGGCCAGTATTTTCGATCAACGTTAAATCAAGTGCACCAGTGCTTTTTAAACCTGCAGCACAAGCGGCCCCAACAAAGCCTTGTGGTAGTTTCATGCGCCTAAGCCATCAGTCGACAAACCAGAACCTTCATGAAAACCCGTGATGATATTTGCATTTTGAATTGCTTGGCTTGCCGCCCCTTTGCCTAAATTATCGATGGCAACACTTACAACAATACGATTAGTGTGTTCATCCACTGCAACTTGGATTTGAACCTTATTAGAACCTGTAACTGATCCAGTCTTAGGTAATTGACCCATAGGTAAAACATCAACAAAATATTCAGTTGAATAATGCTTTGCAAATAAATCATGCGCATCTTGTGAATTGATCGGCTTTGTTAATTTAGCCGTTATCGTTGAAAGAATTCCACGAGGCATAGGAGCCAGAATCGGAGTGAAAGATATTTTGACCTCTTTTTTTGAGATGCTATCTAATGCTTGTTCAATCTCAGGGGTGTGTTGATGTACTCCCCCAAATTTATATGAAGTCAATGAACTCATAACTTCACTTGCAATCAGATTGATTTTTGCACTTCTGCCCGCACCTGTTGTTCCGGAAGCAGCGACTACGACGATGTCAGAAACATCAATAATATCTATGGCAGGTGCTACACCTAGAGCAATAGAGGTTGCATAACAACCCGGATTCGCAATTTTGCTAGCGTGCGCGATTGAGCTTCTCTGAGCTGCTGATAATTCTGGTAATCCATACACCCACGATCCAGCGTGCGCGCCCCCATAATATTTCTCCCATTGCCCAGCATCTTCCAATCGGTAATCCGCGCCTAGATCCACTATTTTGACCGTGTTTGGAATCTTGGCAATGAGTGATGCGGACTCACCATGAGGTAGCGCGATAAAAACCAGTTCGATCTCTGAAAAATCTATCTCTGATACAGCTGAAAATTTTTCGCCGGTATGCGTTGTTAAGTGTGGATGTACGGCAGTTATAAGTTCGCCGGCGTTGGAGTGCGCACTGATTGCAGTGACTTGAAAATGAGGGTGGACTGCGAGTAATCGCAAGAGCTCTCCCCCTGCATACCCGCTGGCTCCGATGACCGCTGTTTTCATGTTCTCAGGATAAAGGAGAATCTATAATTATGCAACCATCTGCATAATTATGCGGTACGAACCACCGCGCCACACTTTTTAGCCGCTAGTGCTGTAGCGGCTTCGCGCATAGCTGAAACCTCATCCCCCGTAAGGGTGCGATCAGGGGCGCGAAACACGAGCGTGAAAGCCAAAGAAATCTTGCCGTCACCAATTTTGTCGTATCGGTCGAACAGAGTTATAGATTCCAGCAATTGCCCAGCACCCTCGGTCAACGCCGCTTGAACCTGCTGAGCAGTAATTTTCTCGTCCACTATTAACGCAACATCTTGCAACGCCGCTGGCATCGTTCCAACTGTAGTTGGTTGAACTAAAGCCGAATCTGGCAATGCGCTTAAACCAACGGCAAAAGCCACACTTCGCTCGGGTAATCCATACTTGGCAATAATTCGTGGGTGAATTTCACCGGCATGGGCAACGGCCTTGCCATCAACGATTAATTCAGCACACCGACCAGGATGCCAGGGCGCAAAATCAGAACGCTTGATGCTCCATTCCAAATTACACAAAGCCAAAATATCTTGGGCATATTCAATTGCATCATGCCAGGTATAGGCGCGAGCTTTACCTTGCCAATTCTCGTTTTCAACTTTCCCGACTAATAAACCAGCGACGTGATATGCCTGCGGGGGTACCGATGCGAAAATTTCAGCAATAATTTTTTGGCTGGGACGTTTAGCTAAATCAGGGGAAATTGCCGGGGTCAACTTCTGTGCACTTCGGAAAATAGATCCCATTTCAAATATCGCAAAATCTTTTGCACCGCGGCTTATATTGCGCTGTGCAACTTCAATTAATCCCGGCACCAAATGCACGCGCATAAGTGGGAATTCTTCTGACATAGGATTGGCAATTGCATATGTTGCAGCGCGCTCACCCACAAAACCCATCGCATCAATAGTTGTTTGGTTAGTGAATGGAAAAGTTTGAACTTCAGCTAATCCCCGACTCGCCAGCATTGTGGCAACAGCTCTGCGACGTTTTTGTGTCGGGGTCAGAGTTGCATGCAATGGGCGAGGTGGCAAAATCGATGGAATTTTGTCGTAACCAATCATTCGTGCCACTTCTTCTGTGAAGTCAGCAACGGTCAATAAATCTGCGCGCCATGATGGTGGATCTATTGCCCAAGTTTTCTCATCTACATCGCAACCGATGAGTCGCAGAATCCGTGCTATTTCGGCGTTAGAAATATCAAACCCTAGAACCTGAGAAATATAGGCGGGGTCGATTGTGACAACTGGCGGATAGACCGGCTTACCCGCCACCACAGTTGCCACATGTTCGGCTGAACTATTCTGCGTTAATAGTTGTACAAATCGTGCAGATGCAAATTGGGCCAAGGAAGGATCAACACTGCGCTCTAAACGTCGGGATGCTTCTGAAGAAAGTTTATGTCTACGTGAATTTTTAGCGATACACACTGGCTCAAATCGAACGGCCTCAAGGGCAATATCGGTTGTTGTGTGGGTTATTTCGGAGGAAATACCGCCCATCGTTCCGGCAAGGGCCAGTGGCGCTTCATCGTCACACACCATTAAATCATCAGGATCTAATTGGCGAATTTGGCCATCCAGGGTCGTGAATGGTTGCACCTTTCCAGCGCGCTTGATTGTTAAACCACCTTTTATTTTAGACTTATCAAATGCGTGTAATGGTTGACCAAGTTCTAACATGACATAGTTCGTAATATCTACAACTAAGGAAATTGAGCGCATTCCCATTTTTTCAATGCGTCGGCGCATCCACAATGGCGTAGTGGCTTTAGGATCGAAATTCGACATCGTTCGTAAATAAAAAACAGAAGCAGTCGATGCATCGGCAATTGTTGCGCTCACGCCTTTGCCGGTCTCTTTGAACTCTAAAGTTCTCAAGGCTTCAACTGGATCTGTGAACGCGAGATTCAAAGCGCCGGCTACTTCACGGGCTACCCCACGAATACTTAATGCATAACCACGATCTGGGTTCACTGCGATATCGAAAATCACATCGTTGATGTGTAGGCCTTCAATAGCGTCCGCACCGATTTTCGCATCAGCTTCGGAGAAAACCATAATGCCGGCGTGTTCGTCACTAATACCCAGTTCACGAGCAGAACAGATCATGCCATTAGAAGTTTTACCGTATGTTTCGCGGGCGCCAATTGCAAAATTTCCAGGAAGTATCGCGCCAGGAAGAGCTGCAACAACTAAATCTCCCACTGCAAAATTTGTAGCTCCGCAGATGACAAAGCGTGTTTCTTTCTCACCGCAATCAAGACCGACGTATCGGATGGGTTTCTTGTGTTCGGTTAACTCTTCAATAGAGAGAACTTTTGCAAACTTGAGAGGGCCAGTGAGATCTGCACCTTGGTAAATGATTTCTTCAACTTCAAAGCCGACTCGGATTAAGCCATCAGAAATCTGATCGGCACTTATGTTTGTAGGGATATCTACAAACTCCTTGATCCAGGATAACGGTGCGCGCATTAGAGCCCCACCCCAAATTGGCGAGTGAAACGTAAATCGCCTTCGACAATGTCATGCATATCTGTGATCCCATGTCGCACCATCAAAGTTCGCTCTAGTCCCATACCGAAAGCAAAACCACTGTAGATATCGGTGTCTATGCCACACGTGGCTAAAACTTTTGGATTCACCATTCCGCAACCGCCCCATTCGATCCAGCGATTGTTGAAAAAGATATCTACTTCCGCGCTCGGCTCAGTGAATGGAAAAAATGATGGGCGAAGTCGTGTTGTTACATCTGGGCCAAACATGTGGCGGGCAAAGTTGTCTAGCGTCCCTTTCAAGTGTGCCATCGTGATGCCTTTATCAACGACAAGACCTTCAACTTGATGAAAAACTGGACTGTGAGTGGCATCTAATTCATCTGCTCTAAAAGTTCGCCCCGGACATATGACATAAATCGGTGGTGTCTGTGTGAGCATGGTGCGAATCTGTACGGGTGAAGTGTGAGTACGCAGAACCATTCCGGACTCGACTGGTTCAATAAAAAATGTGTCTTGCATGGTGCGCGCTGGATGATCAGCAGGAATATTGAGTGCATCGAAATTTAGCCAACCAGATTCAAGTTCTGGCCCTTCGGCTACGGCATAACCTTGTTCAATAAAGAAATCCGAAACTTCGTTTTTAATAATTGAAATAGGGTGCAAACCTCCGCGATGTCTGCGATTAACCGGCAATGTAATGTCAACTATTTCTTCCAGTAAAACTTTTTTATCGCGCTCTGCCTCAAGTTTTTCAGTAGCTTGTGCTAACGCCGCTGCAATTGCGGCTTTGCCATCTCCGATTATTTTGCCAACACTGGCTTTTTCATCGGGTGGTAGCGATCCAAGTGTCCGCGAAGCTAACGAAATCGGTGCTTTGTCTCCGGCATGAGCTAATCGAGCGGTTTTGAGTGAATCCAAATCAGGTGCGGTGGCAAAGGCGTCTTGGGCATCTTTAACCCATTGTGAGACCTCATCGTGGCGCATAGAACGAACTCTAGCGTGTGTGAGTTTAGGAAGTCGGGATATTTGCTAGGTGATACATGACAATAGTTGCAGCTGCGGAAAGATTCAGGCTTTCAGCATTGCCCGGCATAGGAATTCTCACTTGTTCAATAGCGTCAGTATTTTGACTGGTAGATAATCCCCTAGCCTCATTACCGAAAATTGCGACACAATCTTTTTCGATCTTCAAATCTGGCAGATCTATATTTCCGTTTGCACCCAAAGTAAAGGCCTGCAAACCCATTGCGAGAAGCTCAGTTAGTGCGACATCTTCAAAGACGGGTGTATGCCAAAGCGAACCGGCGGTACTGCGAACTACTTTAGGTGAGTAAAGATCCACACTTCCGGGTGAGGCAATTATTGCGTCAATTCCAAAAGCGTCAGCTGAGCGGATAATTGTTCCAGCATTACCTGGGTCTTGGATTTCAGAAAGGTAGATGAACTTTCGCTTCCCATTAATGGGTAAGGAATCTAAATTTATACTTGGTATTGCACAGACCGCGAGAATTCCTTGCGGTGTGATTGTTTCAGACATGGCTTTCATTACTTCATCCGAAACTTCTACAATATTTAAAGAATCTAGATTGGTAAGTGTTTCAACTTTTGTTCGACCACTGAGAGTTAAATAGAGGGTTTCAATTCGAGGTCCATGAGCACTTACCAAAGCCTCGCGTGCGCATTGCAATCCTTCAGCTACAAACTGACCGGCTGACTTACGTTCTTTAGTACCTCTAGAACCAATAAGAGCCTTAACTCGCGCAATATGTGGCGAGTTAAGGCTCTCAATCATTGGGATCTATTAAGCAGATACAAGGCTCTTGCGAGCTACATCAACAAGTGTCTTAAATGTTGCAGGATCATTTGTTGCTAAATCTGAAAGAACTCGACGATCTACTTCAACTCCAGCAGCCTTAAGGCCCTGGATGAAACGGTTGTAGGTAAGACCGTGTTCGCGGCAACCTGCATTGATTCGCTGAATCCAAAGACGACGGAAATCGCCTTTCTTATCTTTGCGATCGTTGAAGGCATAAACCATTGAGTGCGTAACTTGTTCCTTCGCCTTTGTGAAAAGACGGGAACGTTGCCCGCGATAACCGCTGGCGCGTTCTAATGTTGTGCGACGCTTTTTAGCGGCGTGAACTCCACGTTTTACTCTCATTTAATTCACGTTCCTTACTTCAAGCCAAGCATGCGCTTGGCTGTCATAGTTACGGTTGGCTTTGCTGACTTCTCAGTTGAGAGACGGCGGGTTACTCGTGAAGATTTGTGCTCGAGTAAGTGGCGCTTTCCAGCACGCTCGTGCATAACCTTTCCAGTACCTGTGATGCGGAAAGTCTTCTTCGCGCCACTATGTGTTTTCATCTTTGGCATTTCTTACGCTCCATCCGTTGTCTCTGCTGCGGCATCGGCTCTTGCCTTACGCGCTGCTTTTGCTTCAGCTACTGCTTCGGTCTTCTTCTTTGTTGGGCCTAGAACCATTGTCATGTTTCGTCCCTCTTGCTTTGGGGCGAACTCAACAAAGGCAAACTCTGCGACATCTTCTGCAAGACGTTGCAATAATTTATAGCCCATCTCAGGTCGCGTTTGTTCGCGTCCGCGGAACTTCATCGTGACCTTTACCTTGTCGCCACCCTTGAGAAATTTCTCAACTTGATTACGTTTTGTCTCGTAGTCATGAGTTTCGATCTTTGGTGTTAAGCGCACTTCCTTCACCACAATGTGGGTCTGGTTTTGCCGAGCTTCCCGAGCCTTCTGTGCAACTTCGTACTTATACTTTCCGAAGTCCATGATCTTGCAAACGGGCGGATTAGCATCTGGTGCGATTTCGACTAAGTCGAGACCAACTTCATCTGCCATCTTTAGCGCGGTATCGATATCTACAACTCCAACTTGTTCACCGGTGTAACCGATAAGACGAATTTCGGGTGTGCGAATACGATCATTAATGCGCGGGTCAGTTGTGATTTGTGCTCCTTCGGCTTCGTTTAACGCTTTGGTCTAACAGCGCTGCAAAAGAAAACCGCAAGGGCAAAAGAGAAAAACTCTCATGTCCGACAAACCAGCTCGCACTAGTGGCGATGAAGGTGGGAGCGGTAACTCCTCTTGCAGTGGTTATTAGGCCACTGGTCTGGGGTAAAGATTACCCGTAAGGGGCGAAAAGGCGAAATTGACCGCTTAGGCGCCCATCGCATGCACGCCGCCATCGACGTGAATGATTTCGGCCGTGGTCTTTGGAAACCAATCCGAGAGCAGCGCGATGGTGGCTTGTGCAGCCGGTACTGGGTCAGTGACATCCCAAGTGAGTGCGGCCCGTTCATTCCATATTTTTTCGAAATCATCAAAACCTGGAATTGATTTAGCTGCCATTGTTCGAATCGGGCCTGCGGCAACTAAATTGACACGAATATTTTCTGGACCGAGATCGCGCGCTAAATATCTAGCTGTTGATTCCAGTGCAGCTTTGGCTACTCCCATCCAGTCATATTGTGGCCAAGCAACGGATGCATCAAAATCTAATCCGACTACCGATCCTGAGCCGTTAAATAGAGGGCGTGCGGCCATTGTTAAAGATTTAAGTGAGTATGCCGACACATGCAACGCGGTCGAGACATCTTCCCAACTTGTATTGAGAAAATTTCCCCCTAAAGCTGCCGCTGGAGCAAAACCAATGGAATGCACAACTCCGTCTAAACCTTGTGGAAAATGTTCACGCACTCGCGCCTCAAGGGCTGCGAGATCGTCAGTGTTTGTAACATCTAGTTCAATGATCGGAGCTAGTTGTGGAAGCCGAGCCGAGATTCGTGTTGTCAAAGACATTACTCGACCATAAGAAGAGAGGACCACGTCGGCACCTTGTTCTTGCGCAAGTCGTGCGATGTGAAAAGCAATTGAACCATCGGTCAAAACACCAGTTACTAAAATCTTTTTTCCATCTAGAAGACCCATTTAGTGACCCATTCCTAATCCGCCATCAACTGGAATGATTGCACCAGTGATGTAGCTTGCTTGTGGTGAAGCGATAAAAACTACAACGTCAGCGATTTCCTCGGCTGAACAAAAACGTCCAAGTGGAACTGAAGAAGCAATTTCGTTACGTCGTTTTTCATCGAGTGAAGATGTCATGTCGGTTTCGACAAAACCGGGTGCAATTACATTTGCCGTTATGCCTCGACTTCCAAGTTCGCGCGCAAATGATCGCGCCATACCTACTAAACCTGCCTTTGATGAAGAGTAATTTACTTGGCCGGCTGAACCGAGTGAACCAACTACTGAACCTACAAAAATCAATCTCCCCTTTTTCAATTTCAATAAACCCTTTGTACTTCTGCGTGCTACTCGAAAAGCTCCAGTCAGATTGGCATCGATGACGGATTCAAAATCCTCATCGCTCATCCGCATTGATAAACCATCTTTAGTAATACCCGCATTTGCGACAATAATTTCGGGCGCCCCCCACTGTGTTTCAATCTCATCGAAGGCTTTATCGACGCTTTGTGTTTGGGTAACGTCCATCTGCACGCTTTTGAAGCCAACCGGTGGTTGCCCACTTCGATAAGTAATGACGACATCATGGCCAGCCGTTTTTAAAGCTCTCGCAATAGCTAAGCCGATACCCCGATTACCGCCAGTGACTAGGGCTAATGAACTCATGGAGAAAACTTACTGGTTACTGCGAGGTAATCAAAAGAAGCACATCAGTGCGCCTACCACTACTCTTCTTCCATGGCTAAAGAAAAGAAAATTTTTGAAATTACTAATGCCCCTTTAGCCCTCACCCGTGATCAAGCCGGACGTCAAAAGCGCTATTTCATCTCCATGATGATCAGAACTGCTTGTTTTATTTTGACGGTAATTTTGCCTAGTCCATACCGTTGGATTGCTTTAGCTGGTGCGGCTGGACTTCCATATTTTGCCGTTGTGATTGCAAATGCAGGACGTGAAACAATCACTCGTAATAATCAAATCATTGAAGAAAAGCCCTTGTCGCTCGATTAATCATGTCACGAGCCCGCGAACCATTTGCATTCCTAAAAACTCTTATCGCTATCGCTTTAATCGTGTTGTGTCTTATTGCAGCACATTGGCAATATAACCGTGGAGTTAATCGCCATGCTAGAAACGCTATGATTGAAAAACACATAGCGCTACCGGTAATGCCACTCACTGCTGTGAGCAAAGACCCGTCATCATTTGAATGGCAATCGGTCACGACCAGTGGTTCATTTAATAGCGAGAAACAAATACTTCTTCGCAACAGATATTCAGAAGGCGTTTACGGATTCGAAGTTCTCACTCTCTTCACTTCCGATAATTCTGGGCAATTTTGGGTTGATCGAGGTTGGGTAAAAGCTGGAGCTTCGGCAACCACTGCGCCGCAGTTATCACCAGTTCCAGTAGGCAATGTCAGAATTCTGGGACGGCTACGTCTGGACTCATCTTTGCCGCGCGGTTCATTTTTTGCTCTCCCAGCACATGGTGCGGGGTTGATTGCGAAATTAAACGCCCAATCACAATTACATACGGAGAATTTTTATATCGATTTACTCAGTGGTTCAGAAAAGAATTTAACACCTGATGTCAGTGCACAGTTGCCCGAGCTCAGCGATGGTCCGCACATGGCTTACGCACTTCAGTGGTTGTTTTTTGCGGGTTTGATAATTTACGGCAGAGTACTAATTCGTCGCACCCGTTAAGTCTTGTCGGTTGTAGAGATCGGCATACAAACCTCCTAAGGCAACCAATTGATCATGTGTGCCCCGTTCAACTATTTGACCTTTTTCAAGAACTAAAATCTGATCAGCATCACGGACAGTACTTAAGCGGTGTGCAATAACAATGCTGGTTCTGCCCTTGAGCGCGCTATGCAGCGCAGCTTGCACTAATGCTTCGTTTTCTGAATCTAAATGGGCTGTCGCTTCATCCAGAATTACCACTGATGGGGATTTCAAAAGCAGACGTGCAATTGCTAAACGTTGCTTTTCTCCGCCCGACAAACGATGTCCGCGTTCTCCCACCATGGTGTCCAAGCCATTAGGAAGGGTTTCAATGAGCTTCCAAATTTGAGCCGATTCGCACGCCGCTTTCATTTCAGCTTCAGTAGCGTCGTCTTTTGCGTAACGTAAATTCTCAGCGATTGTTTCGTGAAATAGATGCGCATCTTGCATTACAACTCCGATAGCGCCACGTAAAGATTCAAGAGTTAAATCACGGATGTCATGACCATCGATTTCGATCGAACCATTCGTGACATCGTAAAGACGTGGTAACAAGGCGCTAATCGTTGTTTTTCCGGCACCGGATGGTCCAACTAGCGCCGTCAATGTTCCTGCTGCGGCAGTGAAAGTTAAATTGCGTAGAACTTCACCGCTTTGGATAGTTTCGGGTTTAGCTGCTGATTCAAGTGAAGCCAAGGAGATTTCTTCAGCTCGTGGGTAGGAGAAACCAACATTTTTAAATTCAATAGTTGGGTGCGAGGTTTTTAATTCCACGGCATTGCTGCGATTTTTAACCATCGGTTCTAAATCCAAAACTTCAAAAACTCGTTCGAAAGAAACTAACGAAGTCATTACATCTATACGTACATTGGAAAGCGCGGTAAGAGGTCCATACAATCGAGCGAGGAGCGCAGTTATCGCTAAAAGTGTTCCAACCGTTACTCCTCCGCTTATGGCTAAGTGACCACCGATTCCATAAGCGAAAGCGGTAGCAATCGCAGCAACGCTAGTTAGTGCGATGAAAAAGAGTCGGTTGAGCATCGCCATCTTGATACCGATGTCAGCAACTTTTCTGGCTCTGCTACGAAAATACTCCCGCTCACGAGCAGGCTCACCATAGAGCGCCACCAACATTGCACCGGAGACATTAAATCGCTCAGTCATCGTGCTAGACATTTGAGCGTTGGTGTTAAATGAATCGCGGGTCAACGCCTGAAGTTTTCTGCCCACCCATTTAGTAGGTATTAAGAATGCCGGCAGAAGAAGAAGTGAAAATATAGTAATTTGCCACGAAAGAATCATCATCGTAACGCCGACTAAAATTAAGCTCACTACGTTGCTCACAACTCCTGAAAGCGTTGCCGTGAAAGCTTGCTGAGCACCCATGACATCGGAGTTAATTCGCGAAATAAGTGCGCCGGTTTGTGTGCGAGTGAAAAAAGCTATGGATTGTTTTTGAACGTGACCGAAGACAAGAGAGCGCAGATCATAAATTAATCCTTCGCCTATACGTGATGAGAAATAACGTCCTAACATGCTCATTCCAGCATCAGCTATTGCAAGTAGCCCCACCAAAATTGCTAAATGCGTTACCAGCGGTGCGTTTTTAGGAATAACCCCTTTATCGATCAATTGCCTGAGCAGCAATGGAGTTGCCACAACTAAAACTGCATCAACTATGACCGTGCATAAAAAAATGATGATGCTAGTCCGATATGGTTTAGCGAAGACAAATATCCGCTTTACCGTGCCCGCTTTTAATTTCTGTTCTTTGACTGACGGGTCTGCCGTCATAGATCGATGGGTCATCCAGGCAGCATGTTGGGACATGTGACTACCTTAATCAGTTATTGCTCAGACAGTAAAACCCAGAGCTCGTAACTGTTCTCTGCCATCATCTGAGATTTTGTCTGGTCCCCAAGGTGGCATCCATACCCAATTAATCTTTACATCCGTTGTCATACCTGCCAATGCCGACCGAGTTTGATCTTCAATAACATCCTGCAGAGGACATGCCGCTGACGTTAACGTCATGTTGAGAATAGCGATATTTGCTTCATCAACCATTACATCGTAGATCAAACCTAAATCAACTACGTTGATACCTAATTCAGGATCAACTACATCCTTCATTGCCTCAGTCACATCATCGACACTAGTTGTCATTTGCTCTCTCCCGTTTGTAAACCTTGCGACTGAATAGCTGCATCCTTAAAAGCCATCCAACCAAGCAGAGCACATTTTACTCGACCTGGAAACTTTGATACACCTGCAAAAACAACGGCATCCTCGAGAATTTGTGGATCACCGGTTGCAGTGCCTTTGCTGGCCATTAATTCGGAAAAGGATTTAACAATAACATCGGCTTCATCGAGAGTTTTATCCATTACTAAGTCACTGAGCATTGAAACACTGGCTTGGGAAATGGAGCAACCTTGACCTTCCCACGTGATTGACGTAATCACATTATTTTCAACGTTGAGATTCAAAATGATTTCATCACCGCAACTTGTATTGACATGACTGACTTGGGCAGTAAAAACCGGGTTCAAACCCTTGTGTTGAGGGTGCTTATAGTGATCTAAAATCACTTCTTGATACAGCGAATCAAGTTCCATCAAAATCTCCCAAAATACGCTTGTGCGCCTAGAAGTGCTTCAACTAAAGCATCAACATCATGCTCATCATTATAAAGATAAAACGAGGCGCGAGTTGTCGCCGGAACGTTCATACAACGAGCCAATGGCCAAGCGCAATGGTGCCCAGTACGAACTGCAACACCCTGACTATCGACATATTGGCCGATGTCATGCGGGTGAATATCTTTGATTGTGAATGAAAGTGTTGCACCACGATCAACTGTATTTTCTGGGCCAATGATTCGAATTCCAGGTATGGCCAACATTTTCTTGAGCGCGTAGTCAGTCAAGGTCATTTCATGCGCATGGATTTTATCCATACCGAGCGCCGTTAAATAATTAAGCGCTGCACCGAGACCTACGGCTTGTGCCATGTTCGGTACGCCAGCTTCAAATTTTTGTGGAACTGGTGCCCATGTTGCACTCGTCATCGTGACCGTTTCGATCATGGATCCACCAGTAAGAAAAGGTGGGAGTTCGTCGAGTAACTCGGCTTTACCCCAGAGAACTCCTACTCCAGTTGGTCCAACGGCTTTATGACCAGAGAAAGCTAAGAAGTCGACATCAAGTTCGGCAACATTAACTACCATGTGCGGAATTGACTGACAAGCATCAAGCACAACAACGGCACCAACTTCATGTGCACGTTTAACAATGGCTTCTAATGGATTTATTGTGCCAAGAACATTGGATTGGTGGGTTACTGCAACCACCTTAGTATTTTCAGTAATTATTTCATTGACATTCGACAGATCTAAACGAGAATCCTGGGTAACGTTAAACCAAGAAAGTTTTGCTCCAGTGCGCTTTGATAACTGTTGCCAAGGAATTAAATTGGCATGGTGTTCCATTTCAGTAACGACAATCGTGTCATTTGCGCTGAGAGCAAACCGGTTTCCGGGCTCAGCATTGCCCATGGCATAAGCCACCAGGTTAATTGACTCAGTTGCACTCTTAGTGAAAATGACTTCATTTTCATCGCCACCAATAAATTTAGCGACAATCGAACGGGCACCTTCATAGGCATCGGTGGCTTCTTCGGCTAATTGATGCGCTCCACGATGCACCGCGGCGTTGTGTTTAGCGTAGAAATCACTTTCGGCATTTATAACCGACCATGGCTTTTGCGCAGTTGCCCCACTATCTAGATAAACAAGTCTTTTTCCATCGCGGATAGTACGTTCAAAGATTGGAAAATCTTTACGTACATCGGCGACCGAGAATGACATGGTTATTTAGTCACATAATCTGCGTACCCATTAGCTTCTAGCTTGTCGGCTAGATCTGGTCCGCCCTCTTCAACAATGTGGCCATTAGCAAATACGTGAACGAAGTCAGGCTTGATGTATTTCAAAATACGTGTGTAGTGCGTAATGAGCAATACGCCTAAATTATTATCGGCTTTAGCTCTATTAACCCCTTCAGAAACGATACGCAATGCATCCACGTCAAGGCCAGAGTCGGTTTCATCGAGAATAGCCATCTTTGGCTTCAGTAATTCCAACTGCATAATTTCGTGGCGCTTTTTTTCTCCACCAGAAAAGCCTTCATTGACATTACGTGTTGCAAATGAAGCATCCATGTTAAGTGCTTCCATTGCGCCTTTAACTTCAGCTACCCATGTGCGAAGTTTTGGCGCTTCGCCGCGAAGGGCTGTAGCTGCAGTTCGCAAGAAGTTGGAAACTGAAACTCCTGGAACCTCAACTGGATATTGCATTGCAAGAAAGAGTCCAGCTTTTGCGCGCTCGTCAACGGTCATTTCCAATACATCTGCGCCATCCAGCGTTACAGATCCACCTGTGATTGTGTACTTAGGATGACCGGCAATTGAATAAGCCAGCGTTGACTTTCCAGAACCATTTGGTCCCATGATTGCGTGCGTCTCACCAGATTTGATTGTTAGATCTACACCTTTGAGAATTTCCACCGAACCATTCTCGGTATTAACGCTGACCTGTAGGCCACGAATTTCTAGAGTGCTCATTATTTTCTCGTTTCTTCTCGTTAACTAAATCTGAACCGTGACGGAATTTCCGTCGATCGTTACGGGGTAGGTTTCAATGGGTTGGGTTGCTGGAAGGGTTAAGGCTTCCCCTGTACGCAAATCAAATTCAGCGCCATGCAGCCAGCATTCGATTTTAAAATCAGTTACTTCGCCTTCGGATAAGGATGCATCCGAGTGCGAGCAAACATCATCTACTGCAAAGACTTCATCGCCCACTCGGGTAACGCAAATAGTTTTACCGTTTTTTTCTAACTTTTTTGGTGTGCCAGAAGTTAATTCGTCCAGAGAGAAATCAAACATTTAGGCCCCCGCTCTTTCAAGCTCGCCATCGATGCGATCCATAAGACGCTCTTGCACCGCTTCATCTCCAATTTCAGAGATGATTTCATTGAAGAAACCACGAACAACTAAACGACGCGCATTCTCCATTGTGATTCCACGGGACATCAAGTAAAACAACTGCTCATCATCAAAACGACCAGTTGTGCTTGCGTGGCCAGCACCTACGATTTCACCAGTTTCAATTTCAAGATTGGGAACTGAGTCAGCTCTAGCACCATCGGTGAGCAAGAGATTTCGATTGAGTTCGTAGGTATCTGTGCCTTCAGCTACCGCGCGAATTAAGACATCCCCGATCCAAACAGTGTGTGCATCTTTACCTGCCAGAGCGCCTTTGTAATTAACGCGAGACTTAGCATTCGGCACGGCATGATCTACGTGCATACGGTGCTCAAAAAACTGTCCAGTAGTTGCAAAATAAACACCGAGTAATTCAGCCGATGCGCCAGGTGCAATGAACTCAACTGTAGGCAAAATACGCACTACATCGCCACCAACAGTTACCGTAATTGATTTGAAGGAAGCATCCTTATCTACCACTGCATGGTGCTTAGCCGTGTAAACAGAGTTGGAATCGAACTCTTGCAGTGAAACAAAAGTAAGAGAAGCACCGGCAGCCACAGAGATTTCTAGATCTTCTGCAAGAACGGTATCGCCAATATTTTCAACAATCACCGTTGCTTTCGCGTGTGAACCTAATGAGATTCGTACTCGAGAAAACTCGGCAGTGTCCAGGGCTCCAAGTGATCGTGATAGGAAGATTGCTTCATTGACTTGCGTATTTGGGGCAATCGATAAATGCGCAACATCGGTTGCACTTTCGCGAACGCGCTCAATGATGACATCGTCGGTAGAAGCAAGAGGGTTCAATGATTCTCGAACAAATGTCACACCTGTTGGAAGCGCAGTTTTAGTGACCAGCGAATGACGCTGTCCCGGTGTGGCACTTCCATCATGCAGTCCACGTAAACGTTTGAGAGGCGTAAAACGCCACGCCTCTTCACGACCCGTAGGAGTCAGATAGTTAGTAGTTAAAACAGACATTAACCAACAGCGCCTTCCATTTGAAGTTCAATAAGACGATTGAGTTCTAGCGCATATTCCATAGGAAGTTCACGCGCGATTGGTTCGATAAATCCGCGGACAATCATGGCCATGGCTTCATCTTCAGTAAGGCCACGAGACATCAAATAGAAAAGCTGATCATCTGAAATCTTAGAAACCGTGGCCTCGTGACCCATAGATACATCATCTTCTCGAATATCTACGTATGGGTAGGTATCAGAACGTGAAATGGTATCGACCAATAGAGCATCGCACTTGACCGTGCTCTTTGAATGATGAGCACCTTCTTGCACTTGCACTAAACCTCTATAAGAAGTTCGGCCACCATTTCGTGCGACAGATTTTGAGATTACTGATGAAGATGTATATGGCGCGGCATGAACCATTTTCGCACCAGAATCTTGGTGTTGACCTTCGCCGGCAAAGGCTAATGACAATGTCTCACCTTTTGCGTGTGGTCCCATTAAGAAAATTGCAGGGTACTTCATTGTTACCTTAGATCCGATGTTTCCATCGACCCATTCCATCGTTGCACCTTCGGCACAAGTAGCGCGCTTAGTTACTAAGTTGTAAACATTGTTAGACCAGTTTTGAATTGTGGTGTAACGAACGCGCGCGCCCTTCTTCACGATAATTTCAACAACAGCAGAGTGAAGTGAATCTGATTTGTAGATTGGGGCGGTACAGCCTTCTACATAATGGATATAAGAATCTTCATCCGCAATGATTAATGTACGTTCGAACTGACCCATGTTTTCAGTATTAATGCGGAAATATGCTTGCAAAGGAATATCGACGTGGACTCCCTTTGGTACATAGATAAATGAACCACCTGACCACACTGATGTGTTAAGTGCGGCAAACTTATTGTCACCAACTGGAATTACCGTTCCGAAATACTCTTTGAAAAGCTCTGGGTGTTGCTTCAAAGCGCTATCGGTATCAAGGAAAATGACACCTTGCTTCTCCAGATCCTCGCGAATCGAGTGATACACAACTTCAGATTCATATTGAGCTGCAACACCTGAAACTAAGCGCTGCTTCTCAGCTTCTGGAATTCCCAAACGATCGTAGGTATTTTTAATTTCATCGGGCAAGTCTTCCCACGTTGCCGCCTGCTTTTCGGTGGAGCGCACAAAGTACTTGATAGTGTCAAAGAAAATACCGGAAAGATCGGATCCCCAATTTGGCATTGGCTTCTTTTCGAAAAGCGCTAAGCCTTTTAAGCGTAAGTCGAGCATCCACTGTGGCTCTGACTTCTTAGAAGAAATATCGCGCACGACATCTTCATTGAGGCCACGTTTTGCATTAGTACCAACATCGCTCTTATCTGACCAACCATATTCATAGTTGCCGATGCCTTCGAGTTCTGGATGCGCGATTGTCATGCACGTACCTTTCGGTTTGTTGTTGCGTTAGTTGGTATAAAAGTTGTACAGACACCATCACCATGTGCAATGGTGGCTAAGCGTTGAACGTGTGTCCCGAGAATTCTTGATAGTGCTTCAGTTTCTGCTTCACACAGCTGTGGAAATTCAGAAGCTACGTGCGCAATGGGGCAATGATGCTGACAGATTTCTTCGCCCATTGGTTTCTGGGCAACGCTGGCGGCATAACCTTGTTCAGTGAGAAACTCGGCAACGGCCTGCGTTTTATTACTCTTCTTCGCGATTGCAAGCGCAGCTTTGCGTTCTATGTCGTCTGCCCGTGATTGCGCAAAGCTATTTACTAAGTGATCGCCAGAATGAGCGGACATAAATTTAAGTGCGGCAACGGCTAAGTCATCATATGAATGTTCAAATTGTTCGCGGCCTTTATCACTCATTACAAATACTTTTGAAGGACGACCTCTCCCCCGGATAAGTGCAGAGTGTGGTTCACGCGCTTCTAGAACTCCATCATTAACAAGTAGATCTAGATGTCGGCGAATTCCTGCAGGTGTTAAACCTAAGCGCTGGCTCAAAACCGCGGCCGTAGAAGGACCATTTTCAAGAATTGATCGAGCGACTTGATCACGAGTGCGCGAATCATCGGCCGGTATTACGCCTGTGGATCGCTGCATTTTCACAACAGTATTGTGTCGTAATTCGACACCTTCGGCCACTCGGCCCGCCTGAACACGCTTGAGCCATAGAGTTGCCCCATGACCGCCTCTCGCTCGGCTCGGGCTTTATCCCCACTGACGCTAGCCCTGCTGATATCGCAAGCGGCATTAGTGGTAACCGGCGGCGCGGTTCGCCTGACCGGCTCAGGCCTTGGCTGCCCAACGTGGCCTGAATGCACCGCAGGTTCTTATGTGCCAGTTAAGAATCAAGCTGAAGGAACTGTTCATTCGTGGATTGAGTTCACTAATCGTTTGTTAACTTTCGTTTTAGTTTTAGTTGCCCTTGCAACACTAGTGGCAGTTTTAAAAGCCGGTAGAAAAGATCTTCGACTACTAGCCCTAGGTCAGTTCTTAGGAATCTTTGGGCAAGGTGTCCTTGGTGGAATTACTGTCTTAACACATTTGAATCCCATTTCAGTTGCCTCGCATTTTCTACTGTCGATAGTTTTGATTGCAGCTGCAACATCCCTGTACTCACGGCGAAAATCACCTGCTGAAGCAACCTCCGTTGCGGGCACACTCAATATTTATTCTCGATCACATGTTTTCTTAACTGCGGCCGTGGTCGTACTCGGCACCGTTGTAACCGGTGCAGGTCCTCATGCCGGGGACATAAACGCACCGCGCTTGCACATAAAAATTCAGGAAGCAGCTACGTTCCATGGTGTTGCCGTTCTCGCCCTTATTGCTTTCACAATCATTTTTTACTTCAATCACTTAACTTCTCCACTGACTAAAAAAAGATTACAAATATTTTTGGTAATTGCTCTGTCGCAAGGTTTAATTGGCTATGTTCAGTACTTGCAAGGGGTTCCCCAACTTCTGGTGGCAACACATTTACTAGGTTCAACTTTGGTGTGGATTGCAGCGTGGCAAATCTGGTTATCTGTTCAGCGTAAAGAAATGGGAATCATCCGATGAGTTCACTTGTAGGCTGGTCTGAGTTAGATGATCGCGCAGTTGCCTATGCCCGCGCACTTGCCGCCGATGCGGTACAGAAAGTAGGCAATGGTCACCCTGGTACGGCGATGTCCTTAGCACCGGTTGCATATAACTTATTTCAACGGCACCTAGTTCACGATCCTTCGGATGCACAATGGTTAGGCCGAGATCGATTTATTTTGTCATGCGGGCATTCGTCTTTGACTTTATATATTCAACTGTACTTAAGTGGTTATGGCCTCGAGTTAAAAGATTTACAGGAGTTTCGCACGTGGGGCTCGTTAACTCCTGGTCACCCAGAATATGGACACACTGTTGGCGTTGAAATGACCACTGGTCCATTAGGACAAGGTGTTGCTACTGCCGTCGGAATGGCTATGGCCTCTAGATATGAACGTGGTTTATTGGATCCAGACGCTCCATCTGGTACTTCACTTTTTGACCATAATATTTGGGTGATCTGTTCCGATGGTGATTTGCAAGAAGGTGTGAGCGCCGAAGCTTCATCACTTGCTGGAACTCAACAACTTTCCAATTTGAAAATTATTTATGACGATAATCGCATTTCGATTGAAGGTGATACGCACAATTCATTTACCGAAGATGTTTCGGCGCGATATCGCGCATATGGCTGGCACGTAATTGATGTTGCTGCTTCAAAAGATGGCAATGTGGATTTAGCGGCATTGGACGCGGCGATGACGGCGGCCGGAAAAGAAACTCAACAACCAACTTTAATCCGCATGAAATCAGTTATTGCTTGGCCAGCGCCAAAAGCCCAAGGTACGGCGGGTTCACATGGTTCAGCTTTAGGTGATGAGGAAGTTGCGGCAACAAAAACCGCTTTGGGTTTAAATCCTGAGGAAAAATTTGCGATGTCACAGGCAGTTTTAGATCATGCTCGACTTGTAAAATCTCGTGGTGCTCAATTGCGAAGTGCGTGGGATCTAAAGTTTTCTGCATGGGAGAAAAATAATCCAGAGAAGGCAGTTCTACTTTCCAGACTTCGAACTAAATCTTTGCCAGCAGGTTGGGATGCTGAGATTCCGATTTTTGCGCCAGGTAAGGATGTTGCAACTCGCGCAGCTTCTGGACAAGTTATTAATGCAATCGCTGCCCACTTGCCTGAGTTTTGGGGTGGATCGGCAGATTTAGCCGGTTCAAATAACACCAGCATTGAGAACGGCGGTTCATTCCTGCCGGCTACTAGTGAAATTAAAGGTGCTCATCCTTACGGTCGAATCATTCACTTTGGAATCCGCGAACATGCTATGGGATCGATTCTCAATGGCATTGCACTTCACGGTTTAACGCGTGCCTTCGGTGGAACTTTTGCCGTTTTTAGCGATTACATGCGTGGAGCTGTTCGACTTGCTGCTCTAATGAATATTCCGACGACCTTTGTTTGGACACATGATTCCATTGGGGTGGGTGAAGACGGACCTACACACCAACCAATCGAACATTTTGCTGCACTTCGGGCAATTCCAGGTCTTGACGTTATTCGTCCCGGTGATGCAAATGAGGTCGCCGAAAGTTGGAAGAAAATTCTGGTTCGCGGCCGTGCAGCAGGAATACTTTTATCCAGACAAAATTTGCCGGTTTTTGATCGCACTGAATGTGCTCCCGCAAGGGGAACCTCACAAGGTGCATATATCTTGAAAGATTCCACCAATCCAGTCGCAATTTTGATTGCCACAGGGTCGGAGGTCTCCCTGGCCCTTGATGTTCAAAAAGCACTAGCTGAGAACGGGATATCGGTTCGCGTTGTCAGTGCGCCTTGTCTGGAATGGTTCGCCGAACAAGATCAAAGCTATAAAGATCTAGTGCTCCCGGCTTCAATCAAATTGAAGGTGAGTATCGAAGTTGGAATTGCACAAGGGTGGCGTGAATTAATTGGGGATGCGGGTATCGCAATATCACTCGACCATTACGGCGCCTCTGCTGATGGCAAGCGATTATTCAAAGAGTTCGGTTTCTCGGTTGATGCAATCGTCACAAGAATTAAGGCGGCCCTATAAGTGAGTGTCAAAGATGTTGCTCTAGGTGGAACTTCTATTTGGTTGGATGATTTATCCCGAGCCAAAATTTCAGGTAGCGATAAACATTCATTACCTGCAAGAATTTCTGAATCTGGCGTAGTGGGAGTCACCACTAATCCATCCATTTTTGGTGCAGCTATCGCCGGAGCCCAAGAATATGATGCCGACATTGCTGCGATGAAAAATGCGCCAGTAGATGAGGTCGTTAAGAAGCTTACGACCGATGACGTGCGTGCGGCTTGTGATCTCTTTAAACAGATTTATAGTTCTACTAAAGGCGTCGATGGTCGAGTCAGTATTGAAGTTGATCCACGTTTAGCCCATGACACCGAAGGCACAATTGCCCAAGGCAAAGAATTATGGTCCATCATCGATCGACCAAATTTGATGATCAAAGTCCCGGCCACAATCGAAGGTTTACCCGCCATCACAGCGCTCATCGCCGCGGGAATTTCAGTGAATGTCACTTTAATTTTCTCGGTAAAGCGATATGGCGCAGTAATTGATGCCTACATTGCAGGTATTGAAGCCGCGACTAATCCTGCGCATGTTCATTCAGTTGCATCATTTTTCATTAGCAGAATTGATACCGCAGTAGATGCGTTGTTGAAAAAGGATGGCTCGCCAGCTGCGCACGCTTTGCTCGGGAAAGCGGCAATTGCTAATGCACATTTGGCCTACCAATTATTTGAAGAGAAATTCTCAAGCGCCAAGTGGGCCGTACAAGTAGAGCGCGGTGCTCACAAGCAGCGCCCTTTGTGGGCTTCAACTGGCGTGAAAGATCCAGCTTATGATGACACACGGTATGTAGTTGAATTAATTGCACCCGATACGGTCAATACGATGCCGCAATCAACTCTTGATGCCGTTATCGATCATGGACAAATTCGAGGTAACACAATCACTTCGAATTATCCGGCAGCGATCGAAGTCCTTAAAGGGCTATCGGCGCTCAATATCTCGGTTGATGCAATCACCACTGAATTAGAAATTGATGGAGTAAAGAAGTTTGCTCAAGCCTGGACCGAACTATTAGAGAATGTAAAGGCTGCCCAACAAGGATGATAAAGCTTTCAGGAAATGCAATATCGAAAATAGATCGAAATGATGTCCGATACAAAGCCCTCACTGCTTTTCATGCACGATTAGCTACCAAAGATTCAACAATCTGGGGTAGCGCGGCGCAAGCCGAGGCGTCAATTCGCCTCAACTGGATTGACTTGCCTGAAAGTTCTAGAGAACTGCTTCCGGCTTTAGATGCTTTGTATGCCAAACACCGTGATAAAAAAACTGTCATCTTGTGTGGCATGGGGGGTTCATCTCTGGGCCCAGAGGTTATTGCGCAGAGTTTTAAGAAAAAACTCTTCGTGCTGGACTCGACAGATCCTAACTATGTCGCCCATGCACTCAACTGTGATCTTGCAAGCGCAGTAGTTATAGTGAGTTCTAAATCAGGTTCTACGATTGAAACTGCATCACAACGAGCGTTGTTTGAATCGGCCTTCACTCAAGCAGGGCTGAATCCTCAACAACACATCGTGATTGTTACAGATCCAGCTTCTCCCCTAGATAAGCAATCTCGATCTGGTGGCTACACCGTTATTAATGCTGATCCCCATGTTGGCGGACGTTTCAGTGTGTTAAGTGCCTTTGGTCTAGTTCCAGCTGCTCTTATTGGTGTCGATGTTTCAGTTCTACTTGATAATGCAAGTGAAACTAAATCAAATTTTCTTTCCAACCCATCGACCGTCGTGGATATCGCTTATCTGTTGGCTTATCACGCAGGGCAATATTTAACATTTACCGATGAAAGTTCAGGGATGCCCGGTTTAAGTGATTGGGCTGAACAGTTAATTGCCGAATCAACTGGCAAGAATGAGGTGGGACGCCTGCCTATAGTTATTGATAAACACGGCGTGAATAAGGAAGTTTTTTCAGTTGCATATACCGGTTCGGCAGATTTGGTAGTAGAAACAGATTTAGCTTCCCAATTTATTATTTGGGAATGGGTAACGGCTCTCATCGGTGCAGCCCTTGAAATAGACCCCTTCAATCAACCCAATGTGACTGAGGCGAAGGAACAAACTTCGACCTTGCTCAATGAGTGGGGTGGCGTACTACCTATATTTACGCCAGAACATACCGACGCTGAAGTAGAAATTTTTGGATCTGGTGAGAATCTCACTGATGCGCTTGAAAAATTTATTCACGCACTTGTTCCTGGCGGTTACATTGCAGTGATGGCTTATTTAGATCGACGCGATGATGCCAAAATTTCCAACATCCGCGAACTTTTGTCACTCAAGGCGAACTGCCCGGTAACTTTCGGTTGGGGTCCACGCTTTCTTCATTCAACGGGCCAGTTCCATAAGGGTGGCCAACAAAATGGAGCCTTCTTACAAATTACTGGCGATGTTGCCAGCGATATTGCAATACCTGGGCAGAACTTTGGCTTTAAAACTTTAGTTGCAGCTCAAGCCCTTGGTGATGGCAAAGCGCTATCGTCAAGAAAATACCCGCTCCTGCGATTCAATCTTACGAATCGAAGTGCGGGCATTGACCACATTTTACAAGCGTTGAATTCGCTTTAGTCTTCGTCATCTCCACGAAGCTTGCGAAGAGCATCTTCCAAAATCTTTTCACCTTCTGCATCGGTGCGACGCTCTTTTACGTAAGCTAAGTGAGTCTTATACGGCTCATTTTTAACTGGACTTGGCGGATTGTTTCGGTCGCGGCCTGCTGGATAACCGCACTTAGGGCAATCCCATTCAGCAGGAATAACTACAGTCTCTTCTACCGCAAATGAAGGGCGAACTTCGTGACCATTTGCACAGAAGTATGAAACATATGCGCGAGCAATCGAATCACCGCGTTCTGCTTCGCCCATTGGGCCAGCGCCGACTCGGCTTCCACGAATTGCACTTGCCATGTATTGCTCCCTTTAACGAGTGACTACTAAAACTTTTTTTGTGAATTATTTAAGAACAAGACTTAATGCAACAACAAGTGCAAACCATAAGCCGCCAACAACGATTGTGATGCGATCAAGGTTTCGTTCTACTACTGAAGAGCCGCCGTAGTTGGTTGAGATGCCGCCACCAAAAAGGTCGGAAAGTCCGCTGCCCTTACCCTTGTGAAGAAGGACGAGCAGAATCATCAGAACGCTTGTAATGATAAGCAGAATAGATAGAGCTAATTTCACGTTGTCGAACTCCTTGTTTCGTAGAGGGTAAGGATACCTGCAAAAAGCCGGTAACCCTTACTCAGGCTGCGCGTGGAACTTAACTATCTTGGCCAATTCCTCAGGGTCCAGGCTAGCTCCACCGATCAAAGCGCCATCTACATCGCTCTTTTTCATAATTTCAGCGATGTTAGAAGATTTAACTGAACCGCCATAAAGGATGCGCATATTGGAGGCGATTTCGGCCGAACCGATATTTTCAATCTCTTCTCGAATTGCGGCACACACTTCTTGAGCATCTTCTGGCGTAGCCACTTTCCCAGTTCCGATTGCCCACACTGGCTCATACGCAACAACAATCTTTTTTAGTTCTGGCTTAGTTAATCCCTCTAGGCCAGCACGGACTTGCCGGACAACATGACTAACGTGTGCGCCAGATTCGCGAATAGAAAGTTCTTCACCTACACAAAAAATCGGCGTTAATTCATTGGCTAGTGCAGCTTTGATTTTACGATTCACCACTGCATCAGTTTCATTATGAATTGAACGACGTTCTGAGTGACCGACAAGGACGTAACTGCAGCCTAGTTTATGTAACATCGAGCCAGAGATATCTCCTGTGAAGGCGCCACTAGCTTCTGGCGAAAGATCTTGTGCACCATACGTTAAACGTAAACGATCACCATCGATAAGAGTTTGAATGGAGCGAATGTCAGTAAATGGAGGGATGATCGCAACATCAACGGCGTCATAATCTTTATCATCTAATGAATAAACCAGTTTTTGCGCAACTGCGATCGCCTCAAGATGATTGAGATTCATCTTCCAGTTACCAGCCATTAATGGTTTACGCATTGATGCTCCCTATAAGCCAAGTGCTTGAAGGCCAGGAAGTTCCTTGCCCTCTAAGTATTCTAGTGATGCCCCACCACCAGTTGAAATATAACCGAAATCAGTATCAGCAAAACCAAGAGCTCGAACGGCCGCAGCTGAATCTCCCCCGCCAACAACAGAAATGCCCGAAACTTTAGTTAAGGCAGTTGCAACGGTTTTAGTTCCAGCAGCAAAATTCGCAAATTCGAAAACACCCATGGGGCCATTCCAAAATACAGTTTTACACTTTTCAATTTCAATGGCAAAAGCCGTCGCAGATATTGGACCAATATCCAATCCCATTTGGTCAGCTGGAATTGCATCAGCATTTACAAGGGTTGGTGGTGCATCAGCTGAAAAAGTAGGAGCAACAACAATGTCGGTCGGAAGAATAAGTTTGACGCCGTTTTTTTCAGCAGAAGCGATTAAGGCTTTAACCACATCTAACATTTCAATTTCAACCAGTGACGTACCTATTTCTCTGCCTTGAGCTTTCAGGAAAGTGAAGACCATTCCGCCACCAATAGCTAGAACATCAACCTTGTTCAATAAATTTTCAATAACGCCTAACTTATCGGAAACTTTGGCTCCACCCAAAATAACCCCATAAGGACGTTCTGGATTTACGGTAAGTTTTTTAAGAACCGCAACTTCAGCGGCAACTAAAGTTCCAGCAGCATGTGGCATAAGTTTAGGTAGGTCAAAAACCGATGCGTGTTTGCGGTGTACTGCGCCAAAACCATCACCAACATAGACATCGGCTAGTTTTGATAACTGCGCCGCGAAAGCTGCGCGCTCACTTTCTTCTTTACTAGTCTCTGCCTCATCAAAGCGAATATTTTCTAGCAAAAGTATCTGTCCAGGTTGAAGCGCAGTTGCTGCTGCACTTACTTGTGTGCCTAGAACTTCGCCAGGGAAAATAATTTCCTGTCCAAGTAGTTCTCCTAAACGCTTTGCAACTGGTGCTAAAGAGAGTTCGGGTTTTGCTTCACCTTTAGGTCGGCCTAAGTGTGCCGCAATTACTAACGAAGCCCCTTTTCCAAGTAGCAATTGAATAGTAGGAAGCGACGCCTTAATTCGACCATCATCTTTAATGACTCCTTCTTTCAAAGGAACATTGAGATCACAGCGAAGAAAGACCCGCTTACCAGCTACATCAATAGTTGCAAGATCTGCCATTAGAGAGATTTGCCAACATGTGCAATGAGATCAACAAGGCGGTTTGAATAACCCCATTCGTTGTCATACCAACCAACGACCTTGACCTGATTGCCAATAACTTTGGTCAAACCTGAATCGAAAATACATGATGATGGATCTGTAACGATGTCGGACGACACAATTGGATCTTCGGTGTAAGTAAGGAAGCCCTTGAGTTCACCTAGTGAAGCTGCCTTCATTGCGGCATTAATTTCTGCTGCAGTCGCTTCTTTAGCTAGTTCAACGGTTAAATCTGTAGCAGATCCAGTTGGAACGGGAACGCGCATTGCATACCCATCAAGCTTGCCCTTAAGTTCTGGAAGAACCAATGAGATTGCCTTTGCTGCACCCGTAGAAGTAGGAATCATGTTTGTCGCAGCTGCGCGTGCACGACGCAAGTCCTTATGTGGGAAATCAAGAATTACTTGGTCGTTTGTGTAGGCGTGGATCGTTGTCATTAAACCTTTAACAATGCCCCAGTTGTCATTGAGAACCTTAGCCATAGGAGCCAGGCAGTTAGTTGTGCATGATGCGTTAGAGATGATGTTGTGCTTTGAACCATCGTAATTATTGTGATTAACGCCCATAACAATCGTGATGTCTTCATCGGTAGCTGGAGCCGAAATAATGACTTTCTTAGCTCCGGCAGTGATGTGCTTTTGTGCATCGGCAGCCTTAGTGAAGATACCTGTTGATTCAACAACTACATCGGCTTTAACTGAGGCCCACGGCAAGTTAGCTGGGTCGCGCTCTGAGAAAACTTTAATCGTCTTTCCACCGACAGTGATTGATTCATCGGTGAAAGTAACTTCTAGGCCAAGACGCCCCAAAATTGAGTCGTACTTAAGTAAGTGCGCCAAAGTTTCATTAGGTGTGAGGTCGTTAATTCCGACGATATTAATATTTGGGTTAGTCAGAGATGCACGGAAGAAGTTACGTCCGATACGTCCAAAACCATTGATTCCGACATTAATCACAGTACGTGTCCTTGCTACTAAAGGGGCTAGAAATTTAAAAAGCCCAACCGTTGGAATATGCATTTAATCTGCCACAACATTGGGGTCTTAGGCGTAATCGTATCAGTGGCTATCAGGTGAACTCTTCGGTAATACAGGTGTTTAATTCAACAAATCAGGCGAAAGGCCACTTTCAGTATCGGGAATCCCTAGTTCGGAGGCGCGCTTATCGGCCATGGCCAGTAATCGGCGAATACGGCCAGCGATTGCATCTTTAGTCATCGGTGGAACGGCAAGTGAGCCGAGCTCCTCTAATGATGCCTGGCCATGATTGATGCGAAGCTCTCCGGCTTCTTTAAGGTGATCCGGAATTGTTGGCCCGAGAATCTCCATTGCGCGTTGTACGCGCGCAGCTGCAGCTACAGCAGCACGCGCAGAGCGTCGCAGGTTTGCATCGTCAAAATTTGCAAGACGGTTTGCAGTAGCGCGAACTTCGCGGCGCATACGACGCTCTTCCCATGCCAGCACTGATTCATGGGCACCTAAGCGAGTTAACAAAACACCAATGGCATCGCCATCTCTAATAACAACTCGATCTACTCCACGGACTTCACGGGCTTTAGCAACAATTCCCATTCGACGTGCAGCACCAACTAATGCCAATGCGGCTTCTGGTCCTGGGCAAGTAATTTCAAGAGAGGATGAACGACCCGGTTCAGTGAGTGAACCATGTGCGATAAATGCGCCACGCCATGCCGCTTCTGAATCACAGATTGCAGCTGAAACAACTTGAGGCGGAAGTCCACGAACGGGTCTGCCATTTGCATCCACCAAACCCGTTTGTCTGGCTAATGAATCACCGGCTTCAATTACGCGAACAACATAACGTGAACCTTTTCGTAATCCACTTGAAGAGAGCACAGCTAAATCAGAGTCGTGTCCATAAATGTCGGCAATATCTTTACGTAAGCGCCTAGCGCTTTGGGAAGTTTCTAGTTCTACCTCAATCAAAATTTTTCCAGCTGCAATATGGAGACCGCCAGCAAAGCGCAGCAGCGATGATACTTCGGCTTTACGACAGCATGGTTTAGTCACCGAAATGCGACTGAGTTCATCTTTTACTGATGCGGTCATTGCCATGGGGTTATCCAACCAGTTTTGGGCCCATGATGTGGCCTAAATGAACCGTTAATTTTGTAACATCATGATGAATACTGCCTGGAGCCTTGCGAATATCTGCAGTAATTACGCGACCGCCCATTTTTGCAGCGGCTTCATCTAAAGCTTTTGCATTTCGGACCACAGATGCATCAACGAGGCAGAAATCGACTTTTAATTCAGGGGCATACGAATGAAACAACTCCAAATGCTCTTCAGGAGCCGACCCAGCAAACTCATCCCCTGATAGAGAGTTTGTGGCATCTAGATTTAGAATTAATATTTTCTTGGCCTTAGTACGAAGTAGTGCATCTTGTTGCATCGGAACTAACAGATGGGGCATGACCGATGAAAACCAAGAGCCCGGGCCCATGGTGACCCAATCGGCTAATCGAATAGCAGTAAGGGTTTCTAAACATGCCTGCGGATTTTCAGGAATCACTCGAAGCGATTCGATTTTACCTTTGGCGGTGGCTACTTCTTTTTGTCCGCGAACCACGATACGACCTGTTGATGTCGTAAAAGTTCCTTCAATATCTAATGGGACCGCGGCCATTGGTAAGACGCGGCCAATAACTTTGAGCAATTGGCCTACACGATCCAAACCGATGACTGGATCCTCATCTTGATTCCACAAAGAGGCCAACAATAAATTTCCCATCGCATGACCATCAAGTGGGCCATCACTTTCAAATCGGTGTTGCATGATGTTGGCCCACGTACGGCCCCATTCATCATCACCGCACAGCGCAGCTAAAGCCATCCGTAAATCACCTGGAGGCAAAATGGGAAACTCTTCGCGCAAACGCCCGCTAGAACCACCGTTATCTGCAACGGTTACAACGGCAGTAATTTCGGAGGTTAACTGGCGAAGCGCCGTTAAAGTTGCAGCCAAACCATGGCCACCACCTAATGCGACTACTTTTTGCAAGAGTTACTCACGTCCCACATCGCGGTGTGTGGGATATGCAGCAATCTCACTTGCCGATAACTGCTTAGCTATCTCTTCGGCAACCGCCACGCTTCGGTGTTTTCCTCCAGTGCAACCTACTGAAATTGTTAAATATTTTTTACCTTCATGCATATAGCCTGGAACCATGGATTGAATTAAGTGAACATAATCTTTAACGAACTCTTTTACACCCTTACTTTCCAAAACTTTATTGCTCACTTGTGGAGTTAAGCCGGTAAGTGGACGTAAGTCTGGAATCCAATGTGGATTGGGAATGAACCGGCAATCTAAAACCAAATCAGAGTCAACTGGAATTCCATACTTATATCCGAAAGACAAAACATTGACTCGGATGCCTTGAATCTTGCCACCACCAAAAATCTCGCCGATGCGCTTTTCAAGTTGATGCACATTTAAATTAGTAGTGTCTATTGCTACATCGCACTCTGATCGAACTGCTTCAAGTTTTGCCCGTTCGCGTTCAATTCCATCTACTATGCGATCTCCGCTTTGCAAGGGGTGGGGTCTCCGCGTGGATTCAAAACGTTGTACTAAAGCTTGATCTGTGGCATCTAAGAAAACGAGACGATAAGCCGAACCATTCTTCTTCAATTCAGCAAGTGCGGCAGTGAGTTCATCAAAGAAATGTCCGCCTCTTACATCGACAACGACGGCATACTCTTTGCCTTCAGCGCCAGTTCCTTTTGACACTAAGGCAGGTAAAAGTGCTGGCGGTAAGTTATCAACTACATACCAACCCAAATCTTCCAATGCGTGCGCCACGGTTGAACGACCTGCCCCCGACATTCCAGTCAGCACTAACACCTCATTTGTGGTCATGGTCTTATCCTCTTACACGTGTCAAGCATCGGCTAACTATGCTCAATCTCACCGGTTTGCATATCGATTTTTTGAGTGGAAAGTGCGGCGAGCCCAGCGACAATAACATCAGCTATTTTTCTGCCGATCCCTGGAGTTGCAGCGATATCTTCGACGCTAGCTTTGCGAATCGCTGCAACGGATCCAAAGCGCTCGAGTAAAGCTTTTCTACGTGCCTGGCCCAGTTGCGGAATTTCATCCAGAATAGATTCCAACATGACTTTGGATCGGCGTGATCGATGGAAAGTAATAGCAAATCTATGCGCCTCATCGCGAATGCGTTGTAGTAGATAAAGTCCTTCACTTGAGCGCGGCAGAATGAGTGGATCAGATGAACCCGGCACCCACACTTCTTCTAAACGCTTAGCTAAGCCACATAAAGCAATATCAGTAATTCCCAGTTCTGCTAAAGCCCGCGCAGCAGCATTGACCTGTGGCGCGCCACCGTCTACAACGATTAATTGTGGTGGATAAGAGAACTTACTTAACTTCCCACCTAGTTCGGCAACTTCGGCTTCATCAACGGAACGATCATCTAACAAACGTTTTAGCCGCCTAGTGATTACTTGATGCATCGCACGTGTGTCATCAAAACCTTCATCTGTATTGATAATAAATCGCCGATATTCACTTTTCTTTGCCAGACCATCTTCAAAGACAACCATCGATGCGACAACGGACGTGCCAGAAATATTGGAGATATCAAAGCATTCGATACGTAAAGGCGTACGTTCAAGATCAAGTGCTTCTTCAATCTCAGTCAGAGCTTTGCCACTCACAGCGGCATCAGTTGCGCGTTTACTTAAATATTGAATCAGCGAATACTGCGCATTCCTTTTGACGGTAGCCAAAATCTCTACTTTTTCACCACGCTGCGGAACTTTTAATGCCACAGGAGCTCCGCGTAATTCGCTGAGCCATGATTCTAGAGCTCCAGCATCTAAAGGGCGTTCATTGATAAGAATTTCGGATGGAATATCTGAAGGCGAACTTTGGCTGTAAATGGAATAGAAGAGCGCACCCATTTCATCATCACCTTCCAGAGACTTGGTTTGATCCACAATCCAAGAACGCGAGCCTTTGATTGCTCCCCCGCGAACTATGAAAATAGAACCAGCTGCATGTGCACCATCGTGGTGAATAGCCACAATGTCTGCAGTGAGATTTTCAGGGAGGGCGGCTTCGGCTGATTCTTGCGCACGTTCGATGGCATCGATTGAATCGCGAATCTTGCTTGCGCGCTCAAACTCTTCACGATCTGAAGCCAATGCCATTTCCGCTTTCAATGTTGGAACGATGTCGGCATTTCCATTCGACATGAAATTTACTAACCGATTAGCTAATTGCTTATGGTCATCCTTGCTCACCCATTCAACACATGGCGCAGCACACTTTCCAATGTCACCTAAAAGGCACTGACGTTTAGTGCGTTGTGCACGTTGAAAATTACTAGTCGTGCATGAACGAATTGGAAAGGTTTTTAGAATTACATCGAAGGTACTGCGCAGCGCCCAGGTATGTGTAAAGGGACCAAAGTAAGAAATCCCAGGTCTTTTAGATTTTCGCGTAATGAAAATCCGTGGGAATTCCTCATTATTAGTGATGGCTAAGTAAGGGTACGACTTATCATCGCGGAATTGAACGTTGTATTGCGGGGCATATTGCTTGATCCATGAAAACTCTAACTGCAAAGCTTCTACTTCAGTATCAACGATGGTCCAGTCGACTCGAACCGCTTGATGGACCATTCGATACGTCTTTTCAGCTAAGTTACCCTGAAAATAATTACTTAATCGATTTTTTAAATTTATCGCTTTACCTACATAAATAACCGTATCGGTGGCATCGTAAAATCTATAGACACCAGGAAGTTTTGGAATATCCGTTGGGCGATAGCTTTGAGGATCTGCCATGCGACTATTTCTTTGTCGCTACTTTTCGATTACTTGCCAAAATTTCTTCTAGGAACTGACCCGTATAACTTGCTTTAACCTTGGCAACATCTTCAGGTGTGCCTTTGGCAACCACTAATCCCCCTCGGAAACCACCTTCAGGTCCCATATCTATGACCCAGTCCGATGATTTAATAACATCTAAATTGTGTTCAATCACTACAACAGTATTTCCAGTATCAACTAAACGATTGAGAACTCCCAATAACTTACTGACATCTTCAAAATGCAATCCTGTAGTTGGTTCATCTAGGACATAGATGGTTCGACCAGTTGAACGGCGTTGTAGTTCGGTAGCTAATTTAACACGCTGGGCTTCACCGCCTGAAAGCGTTGGTGCAGACTGTCCCAAGCGCACATAACCCAAACCAACATCGTTAAGTGTCTTCAAATATCTAGCGATTGCCGGGACGGACTCAAAAAATCCAGCTGCAAGTTCTATGGGCATATCCAATACATCGGCAATAGTTTTGCCTTTGTAATGTACTTCAAGAGTTTCACGGTTGTATCTCGCGCCGTGGCACACTTCGCACGGAACATACACATCGGGCAAGAAGTTCATTTCAATTGTAATCGTTCCATCACCCGAACAGTTCTCGCAACGTCCGCCTTTAACATTGAAAGAGAATCGACCTTGTTGGTATCCACGGATTTTCGCTTCAGATGTTTCAGCAAAGAGTGCGCGGATCTTGTCGAAAACTCCCGTGTAGGTTGCTGGATTAGAGCGTGGAGTTCTACCAATCGGTGATTGATCTACGTGTACAACTTTGTCTAACAAATCTATCCCGGTAACCGTGCGATGGCGACCTGGAACTAGACGCGAACCATTGAGCTTATTTGCAAGTGTTGTGTACAAAATATCATTTACTAATGTGGATTTACCAGAACCACTCACGCCAGTAACTGAAACGAAAACCCCCAGCGGAACTTCTACATCGATATTTTGTAAGTTATTCTCTTTCGCACCTTTGACAACAAGTTGACGTTTAGGATCAACTGGGCGACGCTTTTTAGGAATTGCGATTGATTTGCGACCAGATAAATATGCACCAGTGATCGACTCTTTGGAAGCAATTAAATCTTCATAGCTGCCTGAAACCACAACTTCCCCGCCGTGTTCGCCTGCACCAGGACCAATATCTACCACCCAGTCAGCTGTGCGAATAGTTTCTTCGTCATGCTCTACAACGATAAGGGTGTTACCTAAATTTCGAAGGCGCGTAAGTGTGTCAATTAAGCGGCGGTTATCGCGTTGGTGCAGACCGATACTTGGCTCATCAAGTACATATAAAACGCCAACTAGTCCACTACCAATTTGAGTAGCTAATCTAATTCGTTGTGCTTCTCCCCCAGATAAAGTTCCGGCCGGGCGGGCAAGTGAAAGATAATCCAAACCAACATCGAGCAAAAATCCAAGACGTGCATGGACTTCTTTCATAACGCGTTCAGCAATCTGGGCCTCACGTTTATTGAGTTTGATGGCCTTTAAGAATTCGGCGCATTCCATAATGGAGAGTTCGGTAATTTCACTGATGTTCTTATCACCCAAAGTAACTGCTAAGACTTCTGGCTTAAGGCGCGCACCTTTGCATACATCGCAAGGCGTTTCGCGCATGTAAGCCTCGTACTTATCGCGGCTGTAGTCACTATCAGTTTCACTATGGCGACGATGAATGAAAGGGACAACACCCTCAAAACCAGTGGTGTAATTCTTAGTTCCGTATCGTCCCTTGTACTTCATCTTAATTTCATATTCGTATCCATTAATGATGGCATCGCGCGCTTTTACTGAAATTTTCTTCCACGGAGTATCAAGTGAGAAACTTACATCTTTAGCCAACGCTTCTAGTAAACGTAGGAAATAATCTGAGGATTGACCGCCTGACCATGGTGCAATCGCACCCTCATTAATTGAAATTGAGTCATCCGGGATTATTAATTCATCATCGACTTCTAGTTTGGTTCCAATTCCTGAGCACTCAGGACAGGCGCCAAATGGCGAGTTGAAGGAAAAGGAGCGCGGCTCCAACTCTTCGAAAGAAAGGTTGCAATCATGACATGCTAAATGTTCGCTATATGTGCGCTCTTTTTCAGCGCCTTTAGCATCGACAAAATCCAGCAACACTATTCCGGAAGCAAGGCGCAAGGCGGTTTCAATTGAGTCTGTGAGTCGAGTTTTAGATTCAACTTTGGCGGTTAAACGATCCACTACGACTTCAATCGTGTGCTTCTCTTGTTTTTTCAATTTAGGCGCATCGGTAAGCGCAACTACTTCACCATCAATTCGCGCACGTGAAAAACCTTGAGTAATCAAATCGGCAAATAGATCGACGAACTCGCCTTTACGTGCACGCACAATCGGAGCTAACACTTGAAACTTGGTAGTAGCCGGCATCGTCAAAATTTGGTCAACAATTTGTTGAGGTGATTGACGAGTAACAGCTTTGCCACAGCTGGGGCAATGCGGCCGACCTGCTCGCGCAAAAAGAAGTCGCAAGTAATCATAAACTTCAGTAATAGTTCCCACGGTAGAGCGTGGGTTTCGATTTGTAGATTTCTGATCAATCGAAACTGCGGGCGATAGACCTTCGATAAAATCAACATCGGGCTTGTCCATTTGGCCTAAGAATTGGCGCGCATATGCCGATAATGACTCAACATAACGACGCTGCCCTTCGGCGAAAATTGTGTCAAAAGCGAGCGAAGATTTTCCTGAACCAGAAAGTCCTGTGAAAACAATGAGGGCGTTGCGTGGAAGTTCGATAGAAACATTTTTGAGATTATGTTCACGGGCGCCACGGACAATGAGCTTGTCGATTGTCATTAAACTCCCGCCTCTTCCATGGAACGCAACTCCTTCTTTAAAATCTTTATCTCATCGCGCAATCGCCCTGCAACTTCGAATTGAAGATCCCCGGCCGCTGCCCGCATCTGATCAGTGAGGGAGCCTATCAACGCCATTAAATCTTGGCGCGGCAATGATGTAAGTGCCTTCACATAAAGACCCGCGGTTGTAGCCGATTTCTGATTAGCCCGCTTATTTGTTGCCATCAGTTCATCGGTATCCTCGGACTCGCGGTTGATGAGGTCGGTGATATCGGCAATCTTCTTACGCAAAGGCTGCGGATCTACTCCCTTTTCAAGATTGTAAGCAACTTGCTTTGCGCGCCGACGATTTGTTTCATCGATCGCCTTAGCCATAGATGCCGTGATGTTATCGGCATACATGTGCACTTCTCCCGACACATTTCGAGCCGCACGTCCAATCGTTTGGATCAATGATGTTGCAGATCGCAAGAAACCCTCTTTATCGGCATCCAGAATTGCAACTAAAGAAACTTCAGGTAGGTCTAAACCTTCGCGCAGTAAGTTAATTCCAATGAGCACGTCATACTCACCTGAGCGAAGTTCGCGCAAAAGTTCGACCCGTCGCAAGGTATCCACTTCTGAATGGAGATATCGAACTCGAACACCTTTTTCTTGCAAGTAATCCGTTAAGTCTTCACTCATCTTTTTGGTTAATGTTGTAACAAGCACGCGTTCATTTCGATCGGCACGAATCGTTATTTCATTGAGCAAGTCGTCAATTTGTCCCTTGATTGGTTTAATCACGATTTGAGGGTCAACTAAACCAGTAGGGCGAATTACTTGCTCAACCACATCACCCTCTACTTTTGCCATTTCATATTTACCTGGTGTCGCAGATAAGTAGAGCTTTTGTCCGGTGCGTTCCAGGAACTCGGGAAATTTGAGTGGGCGGTTATCTAGGGCGCTAGGTAAACGAAAACCATGTTCAACCAGCGTCCGTTTTCTAGAGGCATCGCCTTCGAACATCGCGCCTAACTGTGGAACTGTCACGTGACTCTCATCAATGACAACCAGAAAATCCTCGGGGAAATAATCTAAAAGACAGTTAGGCGCAGAACCGGCGCTGCGATCATCTAGATGGCGGGAATAGTTTTCGATTCCACTGCAGAAACCAATTTGTTCCATCATTTCTATATCAAAAGTAGTTCGCATTCGAAGTCGCTGAGCCTCTAGTAACTTGCCTTGCTTTTCAAAAAGGTTGAGTTGGATTTGAAGTTCATCTTGAATATCGCCAATAGCTCGCTTCATCGTTTCTGGGCCAGCGGCATAATGAGTAGCTGGGAAAATATACATCTCGGTTTCATCCCTAATAATCTCACCCGTTAGTGGATGCAGGGTCGTTATTTTTTCAATTTCATCACCAAACATTTCGATGCGAATAGCTAACTCTTCATACATGGGAATGATCTCAATCGTGTCACCACGTACTCTAAAAGTGCCACGTTCAAAAGCAACATCATTGCGCTTGTATTGAACATCGACGAACTTGCGCAGTAGTGCATTCCGCTCGATCTCATCCCCCACGCGCAATTTGATCATTCGATCTACATATTCTTGTGGAGTTCCTAAACCGTAAATGCAGGAAACCGTGGCCACAACGATCACATCGCGGCGTGTAAGTAACGAGTTAGTTGCCGAGTGCCGTAAGCGCTCGACTTCATCGTTAACACTCGAATCCTTCTCTATAAAAGTATCAGTTTGTGGAACGTAAGCTTCTGGTTGGTAGTAGTCGTAATATGAAACAAAATACTCAACGGCATTATTTGGAAGTAACTCCCGAAATTCATTGGCTAACTGGGCAGCCAAAGTTTTATTCGGAGCTAAAACCAAAGTAGGCCTCTGCAGTTTTTCGATTAACCAAGCAGTGGTGGCTGATTTTCCAGTGCCCGTTGCACCCAGCAGGACAACATCTTGTTCGCCCGCAGCTATGCGACGAGCGATTTCAGCGATGGCCTCAGGCTGATCACCGGCTGGAACATAATCACTAATTACTTGGAAGGGCTCGACTCGACGTTGAAGTTCTGAAATCGGGCGCATTTGCTAAGCCTACTTTTTAACATCCTTATCCGCGAGTTCTTCCCAGATATTTTCCACTTTACGCAGCAAATCATCTTCGCTGCCATCGTTTTCAATTACAAAATCAGCGATGGATTCACGTTGTTCCCGACTTGCCTGGGCAGCAATGCGCGATTCAATCTCTGAGATGTGTAGACCCCTAGCCCGAAGGCGTGCAATGCGATTGTCCATCGCAGCCTCTACGGTAATTACACAATCAAATCTATCTGCGCCCTTTGTCTCAAATAGCAATGGAATTTCATAGACCAAAGTTTCTCCAGCTTTGAGTGATGCGACCGCTTCTTCGAATTCTTTGCGAATCCAGGGGTGGATCACGCCTTCTAATTTCGCTCTCAAAGTAGGGTCTTTGAAAATCAATTCACCTAACGCACGGCGATCAATATCGCCATTTTTTAGAATGCCGTCACCGAAAATCATCACTACTTCATCAAATCCAGTTGAACCACGTTCGATAGCTGCACGAGCTAATTGATCAGCATCGATTACTAATGCACCCAGATCAGCAAAATACTCAGAAGCAAGCGACTTTCCGCTTCCTATTCCCCCAGTCAAAGCAATCACGCGCATAAGCCAAGGATACTGGGGAAATAAAAAGGAGCCCGGTTAAAGAAAGCGAGGTTAATAATCTTTTCTCGCGTCTTTAGACTGGGCTCCTTTTTGTGGAGAGCTTTTACTTATTCAGCAGCTGGTGCTTCTTCTTCAGCTGGAGTTGCAGCAGCATCGGCAGCTTTAGCTTCTGCTTTTTGCTTCTTATGCGCCATGAAACGCTCTTGCGCTTGAGCGTATTGTTTTTCCC
>Ga0194038_1000065_pt1 | contig 44248 bp, 89 predicted proteins | sample JunL226m_MetaG_FD_148630 | JGI IMG/M metagenome (GOLD analysis project Ga0194038, IMG submission 148630) | Anoxic zone freshwater microbial communities from boreal shield lake in IISD Experimental Lakes Area, Ontario, Canada - Jun2016-L227-6m | ecosystem: Environmental > Aquatic > Freshwater >... | reverse complement strand
GTGTTAGTTTACACTAAAAAGAGGACAAAAGCAACCAGTTTTGGTAAATTGAACGGGGTTATATACTAAGTTATTGATTCTAATGCATCTAACATTTCTAAAACTTTGTTAATTGCATCATCATTGCGGCCTGCTTTTAAAGAACTCACAATACTTGTTATATACTGCTCGTAATGAGAATCCCAATATTCTTCAGTAAAAGTAGGATCTGCCTGTAATCGTTCTATCAATTTTGCCGATCTGGCATAGTAGTCGACAACTTTACGTGGATCGCTTACTGCTCTAAAGTTTTGTAGTAGTGCTATATCTTCCGGTGTACCGTTACGCAAAATAGCACTATAAACTAAACAATTGTGTGAATAACTTAACATGAAATATCCTTATTTGATTCCTGCTAGTAACCAGAATACACCAAAGGTTGCCCATAGTATATATCCAACCGCAGGATTGGTACTTGGTTTATTTGATTTACTAAATTTACCAATTAGTCGACTAATAAATCTACCTGTTTTCATTATTATTCTACCAGCACGATTATCTTGTTCTTCTGCCCCCATTACATAAGCCATATGATGCGCCCATGGTGTTGCAATACGTAGAGTCCATCGTGTTACTAATTCTTGTTGATGTTGTTTACGTTGTGCATCATCTTTGATCCAAGGCATAATATTTGGACCTGCACCTTCTAACCATGCAACCACTGTGCTTGCCCATTTTAGATATCCATAATAGGAATCAGGATCTGTTGCACGTAAGTATTTTCCAAACTTTTCGTCGGCCTCGTATATAGTGTCCGATAGGTAACCTAGTTCGTGTAGCTTTGTACAGATAATACTTCCGCCACCACCACCACTGCCGAGACCAACCAATCCGCCAATGTCACTAATAACCGGAATCCAACTACCACCTCCACCACCACCTCCGCCGCCACCTGCATTGTATCCAGGGTAAGAAGTTAATACTGTGGTTACATCACCGACGTTTGTAAAACCTGTAAATTGGTGTGTTTGACTACCATTTTGAATTCCTTCCAAATTGGTATATCTATCTGCACCTATGCTCGATTCAGCATAGTAATACATAGAGTAGGCCAAACTAATTAATGTTGTATCAAAATATCCATCACCTGTATTTTGATTTGTTGGCATTAATGTAACAGTTAAGTTCCCACTACCATCATCGGTAATAGCAAACATACTGCCAGAGCTAGCATCACTACTATTACCAAAGTATGCACTCCATCTATTTCCGTTAACTGCTCCAACATCTTTAACAGCATAAGGAGCATTGTATAATGTACGAACATTTCCGTCTGTCGGGATCGGAATACGATACGCTTCTTGCCAATATACGTAGGCACTACTAACAACATCCAATGTAGACCAATAACTTATGCCAGTGCCTGGATTAAAAATATTTAAACCAATACCACCCGGGTTACCATTTTGACTCGACCCCGCATTGTACATATGTATTGTTACAGTATGAGATCCTGCTGACAAATAAAAAGTATCGCTTAGGCTACTGGAGTAAAGATCAGGACCAACCTGGCCTAAAATTGTCTGACCGTCTATATCAAAGTATCCATAGTTGTCAACACTAAACTGATATCTGTAGGTACCTGAATACGGAGCAGTGAATGTATAAGAACGTACTAACCAACATTCGTTTGGATAGTTGTAATTGGTATCGACCCACACACCGTATTGTTGTAGGAAGGCTCCCCATGGACTGCCGAATCCAGTTTTTGCTAACACACACTGTAAAGTAGGATCTATGCCAGTACTATATTTTGGTGCACCACTTTGATTCAAATAACTTACATTAACATAACTACTACCGCCACCGTCTAATGCTGGACTGCCATCTGCGCCCATGCCGATGCCAATGGTTAAGTATCTATTCCCTGTAATGATGTCGTAGCTCATGCCAACAACAGAATTGTTATGTCCTAATGCACTTACCCAATCGCCTAAGTGACTACTTTGGGGGATTTCATTTACATAGGTAATTGTAGCGGTGTGTGTTATATGATTAACAGTTACGCTAACTGTAGCACTATATGTTCCTTGCGGGTGACCTATAGGATTAAACTTAAGAACTGGGCCAGTTAATGGTTGTGGTGTTTGTAAAGAGAACCCAGGACTGGCACTAGTAATTACAGCAGAGTATGTTTTGAATACTCCATTAATAGAATTGATTGTTAACTGTTGTGAATATGTTCTGCTAACTGTAATTGTAGTGTTAAGTGTGCTAGGACTTAATGTAAAGTCATAAGGTTTGTATTGTAAAGTAACTGTTGTTGGAATGGTGCTAGGTCCAGCTTCCATATCGCCCGCAACTGTTACTAGGTTAAGGAATCTTCCTGCAATGTTTCCACTGTAGGTTAAGTTTACTGTTGCCACTGATCCACTGTTAATTGCTAAAGGAAATACATGTGGATCAACAGTTAATTCCAGTCCTCCAGAATTACTAGCGGTGATGTTGCTAATGTTAGTAACCGTATTGCCAGTATTAGTAATTGTTAACACCTGCGTTGCTAATGTACTCGAAGTATATCCACTGAAGCTCATTGAGCTCGGACTTAAACTAATTGCCGGACGTGCTCTAAATTCATTGAAGCCTTGTCCACCTGCTAAGTCTAATACGGTAACTACGTCAGGACGTCGTGCCGCATATCCGTGCGGCTCTGGTCCTACTCCACCTATAGAATAATATTCATATACTGTGCTGAATATGTTTAAATCTATTGTGCGTAAACTGTTGGTAATAAATTTTACACTAATATCTAACTGTTCGTAATTAGTTTTAGTATAAACAATCTGCACACTCTCTGCTAGATAACTTGCGGCTGTAACTGTTTTGCTTGCGCCCGATGCCAGTGCTGTCCAATCTGCCAAGTTAAACTGATATGGTGTCGACATTAAATTAACTTCTGCATCAACAATAAGTTGACGCCAAATATTATTATCCTCTAAGTCTGCACCACCTGCACTATCTAAGTGAACTCTGAAGTATCCACCAAGGGCAAAGAATCCTTCTGCATCTGTGCTTGTAATCCATGCGTACTTAACATCGTGCTCCATCGGAGCATTCCATGTATCTAAACGACCGCTTGTACTGTTAAATGTACTATTACCAATTTGCGATAAAGAGATTGTACCACTATTAATATATGCCTGATTAGCACAATCGATTAAACTGTTAACAAATGTAGCAGATACTATTCCATACAATTGAGGGGAATTGGTAACAATTGCTTGATTTGTTTGATGAATGATACACTGGTTAATATCAGTATGTAGGTTTCCCCAATTAACTGCAGAAATTTGCGTAGAGGTTGAAACTGCATGGCTATTATATCCCTTGTAATCGTAGAACCCAGGACCCACAATCCTAAAAACCTGATCTTGAATTTCGTTGAACTTGGCCGCCGTTATAAGGTCTGTGGTAGTTACGGTTGAAATATTTCCTAGCATATCTAGAGGTTTCCTTGCTTTAATTCATATTTAGCCGTAATCTAACATCTAGAGAATATGTATGTTTAAATATACGTATATAACGATTATGACAACATACAAACATTCCGGAGCCACTGGCGACCTAATATACAGCTTACCTTTTGTAAAACATACAGGAGGTGGTGTATTTTATCTACACCTTAACCAGATGGATTGGATTGGGCAACATTATTACGGTAGTCCGCCGGCTCCATTTCATAAAGGTCGCTTAACAGAAGCAGACTTTGAATATATGAAAGACTTTATGTTAGCCCAAGAATATATTACTAGTTTTGAGAAATACGATCCAAAACAAGAAATTAAATACAACCTTGATCGTTTTCGTCCATTGTTTGTCGGACATCCCGGGAACTATATTGATATCTATAGCAATGCTTTTAAAATACATGATCCAGCAGAGCAAGCAGAAATTAGACTTACACCCTGGCTAACAGTTCCTTCTCCTGTAATTATTGACGGTCGTACTATTGTAATTAATCGCACCCAAAGATGGCTACCTACAACACTTAGCCCGCAATGGCAAGCATGGAAAGATCAGGGTATAGAGGACAAAGCTGTGTTTGTTGGGTTACCCGAAGAGTATGTGGCTTTTAAACAACAGATAGGACTGGACATTCCATACCAGCCTACTGCAACTATGTTAGAACTTGCTATGATTATTGCAGGAGCAGAAGCATTTATTGGCAACCAAAGTCAGTGCTTGGCTCTAGCTATAGGTATAGGTATTCCGTTTGCATGTGAAGCACGTCAGGACTTACCTATTGAGCGTAACGAGTGCTTTTTTGGTGATAACCCACGTGGTAATTACTTCTAAGGTTGACAAACTGGTAAAACTCTGTTATACTATGTATATACAATAAAGAAAGCGAGTTACATTATGAACAAATATGCAATTTGGGCCCGTGTTAACCAACTTCAAACAGTAAACACCTTTGTTTGGGCAGACAATGATGCCCAAGCTAAAATGATTGCTGAAGCACAATTTGGTGTTGGCAATATTCTTAACTACACATTAGCGAATGACTAAAAGACTTGGAATTATACAATCAAGAGGACTGGGCGATTTAATTATTGCTTTACCTATAGCAAAGTGGTATGCGGATAGAGACTGGGAAATTTACTGGCCCATATGCGAACAGTTCTACCCTAGCATGAAAGACTCAGCACCCTGGGTTAAATGGATACCTATCCCTATAGATCCTGTAGGTCATTTCTTTTATGACGTACCTATGGAACGTCTTAAGAACTTTAAGTGCGACGAAATAGTATGTTTGTATCAGGCCTTAACTGGGCACCCGGAGTTATCTGATGAAAAGTATTTCCAGTATACCAAGTTCGACCAGTACAAGTATATTAAGATGGGTGTACCTTTTATGGAAAAATGGAACCTAGCACCTTGCATTACCCGTAACCCAGAGCGTGAGCAAGCCTTGTACGATCGGGTAGTTACCACCCCTAACTATGCTGTATTACATTTAAAGGGTAGTGATGCCCAGGTAGATATCGACCGTAGTATTATACCCACAGACTGGCAACAAATTGAGATAACTGAACAGACTGATTGTATTTTTGACTGGCTCAAAGTTATCGAGGGTGCCCAAAGTCTTATTATGATTGACAGCGTGTACTCTAATCTTGTAGACCAATTAGGTATAGGTGAGGATCATTACTTTATTCAACGTAGCCACATAGGGCTTACCCCTGTACAAAACCTACCCTGGACTTGGCTCTAATAAATAGTTCAACAAGGATATAACAATCATGATGACCGAAACAACACCAGCAACCGGCGTAGAAGGCCAATTAATCTATACAGCTATGGGTACCTATATGTTCAGGGTATACGATGGGCTAGGAGGATTTCAGGACTTTAATATCATGCACTGTGATTTATCAGTAACCATTACCGAGAAGGATGCTAGCTTTTACCCAGAGTCAATGGTATTAGATCATAGTCCAGAGACTTTAGGACTGCCTAACTCTTAAGTCCACATTAACCCTATTAGGGTATAAAGTTTGGGTAGCATCATTATTCGTTGCATGTGCAAATACCCGCCCGAAACATCATTATCGTATTTCCACATAAACACAGGCTGAGTTTCTAGTATCCAATTCATTACTTCTGTATCTACGTCTACAGTATAAAAGTAGCCATGCTGGTTATCGCTAACCAAATTAAATCTAGGATTGTTGCGTTTGCGACGTTTACTTTTTAGGTATGGTTCGGGGTTATTAGGGTTAAATTGAGAAGTCATAGGGTCCTGTGTTGGTCGATCCAAAGTTGTGCGTCACTGTTATCTGCTATATAAAATAACATAGTAGATTCTCTTTCAGACATCTTTCTAGACACAGCAGGAAAGTAATTAATAAAAGCCTGCCCCAATCTGTAGTCTGGATTACGTAGGCTTTCCATAATATAATACTTTTCAAAATCTCTATATTCGTCTTTAGTTATTTTCATTGTGCGTATTTTAGGGTAAAGATTAACCCGGCTTTTTCATTGTAAAAGGAAAACCGAGTGTAGGGCTGTTCATGCATATCATAACACCCGTCTTCTCCGTAGGTAACTGGCATATAGGCAAAGTCGAAGTCTACCCCTGTTTGCATACCCTGAGCTCTAAGTTCTCTAACAATATCTAACATTTCTCCGGGGGTATGCCCTTCTAGTTTAAATTCAATCATTAGGTAGCAATTTCATGACCATTCTAGTAAAAATAGCATGGCCATTTTTTCATCTGGGAACCGCATATAATGCGGTTGAGTAGTAGGACGAATCATTTTAGCATTGTACTTACGCATAATACGATCAACAGCGTTATTGTATTCATCCCACTCAAGGTCGTCGTCTATACTATCAACCATATTCTGCCAAGCGGGATGCAGGACATTTCGCAATTCTTGGTTGCGCCAACAACTGATTGTATATTCTGTAGATTCTAAAGGAGTGTAGTCAGTGGTCGGATTCATAATTTAATAAATATTGGGTTAATGGAGAATTATATGAACTTGTTATTTTTTAGTTGGTTAAGTGGATTGAATATTGTAGTAGGCTTTGCTATGATGTGTTTATTGATTTCGGGGCCAACTCGTGACTGGGCTCCACTTAAGAAGCTAGGGTTCGCTACAATAGCATGTGGCCTAGTTGGGCAAGCATTCTTTGTGTTCACAGGTACATCATTAGATGCTCCATTCTGGGAACAGTTCTGGACACTTAAGGATATTGGCACAGCAATTTTTACCATATCATTGCTCAACACATGGATCAACCAGTATAAGAGCTAACATCATCCGTTCCATTTTAATAAAAACATTGTGGCATCCTGCTCACTGTTAAATTCTAGCATGCGTTCGCTACGAGCCCTACACTTGTGTTCGGCTACTAGCCATGCTTCAAACCTGCGATAATAGGCCGGATCCAAATAGAGTTGGTTTCTAGTACGATGCCTTTCTAACTGCTCATATTCATCTAGCAGGCCATTATAGTAGCGAGAGTCTTGTAGTATCATGCCCACCGTAAGATAAACAGTGTAGCATCTTTAGGGCTTTCGAACAGGAAGGTACGGCCGTTGCGTTTATACTCGCCCTGGCAGTTATCTAATAACCAATATCCGATATCTACAGCGTGATGGTTGTCTACGAATCGTGGGATTTCAAACTTAATCCACCCCTCGACTTTCCACAATAGCTCTGCGAGAATTTCAAAGTCAACTGCATCTGACAGTTGTTTGCCAAGATCTTCTAATATGGATTCTTCAATATTAATCACAACCACCTCAATATATACATAATTTTATGCTTCTCTTCAAGAAACCATACATGACCAAAATTATAGAACCAATCCTTTCTTGGTACGCCTATATTATCACATAGCCAGTTCCATTGATCATTAGACATGCGAATAGGAACCGCATACTTTTCGTTAAGGGGTGTTGTCATGCCCACCTTAACGCAAAGTATACAGCATCGTCTGTTTCTTCAAACCAAAATACACCGTGGCTTCTATACCAATAGCCCTTACAGTTATCTGAGCACCATAGCTCATGCCCTTGCCAGGACAACATCCACCCTGCTTCATTTTCCACCCAAACTTCAAGGGGGTGTATCTCAGTCACCTAAGACCCCCAGCGTAGCAAATATAACACCTTATGCTTTTCTTGTTTAAACCAGACAGCACCTTTGCCCACAATCCATTCTTTTCTTGGTGGACTCACAGTATCGCACAACCAGTTCCACTGATCGGTTGTTATGCCGCCGAACACAGGATATTGCTTGGTAAACTTAAACATCAGGTACCCCAACGTAGTATAAACATTAGCCTATCCTCGGGGGTACGGAACCAGTACTCCTGACTACGATAACCCACAACCACAGCGGCCAGATCCTGCCCTAGCTTATACCATGCTGTTTCATGGGGGCCTATATGTTCCATACACCATGCTTCTACCTCTGGGTAAGGGTGCTCAGTATAAGCCATATACAGCAAGTGAGGGTAAGGAGAATCCGCAGTCATAGTACTAGTATACAGGATCTAGTGCAAATTTGCAACATGACTGTTAGCTGAATACAACAGTAGCCAATGGGTAGCAGAGTTTGAATTGGTAAAGATAATGTTCCATTCTATGGGTACAACTTCAAAGAATAAGTCGAGTTGATGATTGCTAGGCCAATAGCTAGCTTCAGGATCCAAAGCTGTTATAGCCTCTGTGTGTTCCGGCAATAAGACGTCTGTGTACACTATCAGCATGCACAGATATTTAACCCTACTTAATAAAGAGTGTACTGTTTCACCACAATATCGTTGGGATTGCGTAAGTTAACTTGAGCCACCGGGCGACACTCAGCTTTAAGATCACTGCCAGTTTGCTTGTACACATTAGCGTACCGGTCTGCCTTGGACTGGCATGCCTCTTGATTACTAAACGCCCAATGAGGGTGATAGGCAACTGGGTTATTAAACATATAAAACACCAAAATCCATTTCATGCTAGTAGTCCTTACATTTCATGTTGAGAATAAAATCTAATACTTCGTGATAGGTTGCAGGTTTGAACACACTCATAGTTAAGATAATTCTAGTATCCGGGTAGTTGTTAGCAATGCAATGCTCGTAAGTGGCATTTAATATAGTAGGACTAGAGCCTTGGTATTTGAGCTCGTGTATGTCATAAAATATAGGTTTCTTTAGACCCTGATTTAAATCAGTACTAGGCTCTCTGAAGATAGTTCTAGCTTCAGGATTAGTTTTAACCACCCAATTAATGGCACAATGTCTATTACTGTCTACATGCCAGTCATACAAACTATCCGGCGGGTTAAAGTAGTATTTTACATAGCAACGACCAAAATGCTCATTAATTTCTTTAAAGAAGTCAGTTTCATCAAATGTGCTACGAGCCCATATGAGTCTGGGCTTTTCAATTACCTTATAGTTGGCATTAAGGCCTTCCTGGATATAACGGTCGGGTAAAGGAGGTAAGTCTAAATGACGATAGTAGTCGTGATTCATAATATAGTAAGTAACCTTAATCTTTCAAAGAGTCGAATATATACCCATCCCAAATCAAACTCCCACCAATATTTACGCAAGCATGGATCCATAGGTCTAGCATGATGATTCGAGTGCAATTCGTCGCCAATTAAAAACAAGCCCAAAAATGGCAAGTTCTTGCTACGATCCTGTGAGTCAGGGTGCGGGTAGCCTATGCGCCAATGACAAAAACCTGTGACAATGCTATTGGTCCAAAACGGAGTCCATATCATTTGTACCAGCCAAATCCCCAGTCCCACCCCAAAGCCAAATAGCAAGATGTTAATGGTTAGCATGACAAATACACCTAGCCGTTGATAGGGTTGATATACATGTGTTTCCATCCAATCACATGTGATACCCTGTCCATAATGATTTATAGTCCACTGTGAGTAATTGGCACGATAACGATGTACCAGGGTGTAGAGCAAGTTAGTCCAGGCTATCTTGACTATACCCTCTAAGTAAGGTGAATGTGGATCCCCGGGTTGATCTGTGTGAGCGTGATGTAGCCTGTGTGTAATAGCCCAATCACGTATGTTAACTCCATCTGTAAGCCATAGCCATAGGCGAATAAAATGATCAAACACAGGACTAAACTGAATAGTCGCATGCGATATACCCCGATGTATATAGACCACAACAAACATCATGGTAATATGGGTCAAGACGAGAGTGTATAAGATAGCGAACATTTTGGTAAATTGACTGCCGATTAGCCTAACAACGAGAAACGCGAAGCGCAGAGCGTCAGCAAAATTTTCACGAAGCGCAAACTGTAAACCCCCGAGTATTCCACTCAGAAGCCAGGATATATACAGTTAATAGTACCACAAGGGTCATAAACATTAGAGCAGTACGATCAATCCACTTCATTCCGCTACTCCGAAATATTGTTCAATTTTATTAGATAACTGGTATAATTCTTCGTTTGGACAATCCCAATTGTCCTCAGTACAGCCCGCTTCAAAGACAATATTAGCACACGCTCGCACAATCAACTCGGCGAACTTTTCAAACAAGTTATCTAAGTATAGGTCTCGATCTTTCAGTTCAGGCATAGGCCTCGAAGCGGCATAATGTATAGCCTGTTCACCGAATTGTTTAATCCGTTCGTTCATAGTTATAGTTCAACTCCAAAATGTTGTTTAATCTGTTGATCTGCTAAATGTAACGCACCATTGTAATCTGTGTATAATTCGTTACTGGTCCAACTACCATCTGCTTGTTTATCTACCAAATCATCTACTATGGTTAAACATTCCTGCACAATCAATAGAGCAAACAAGTCCAAGCCCTCTTGATCAGGGTTATCCTCTACACCAGCATGCCGCTTTAAACGCTCTAGTATTTTAGTAGGCTTGGTCATGTGAGCTGTCAATTAAAAACTCTAAAGGTGTTAGTACCAGCCAGTTTGCCCTGGACTCTCTAGTATAGTACAGGGTTAGCCATAGCCAAGTGCCACTGGTAGTACGTGTAGGTACCCATGCATAAGACTGATTATACAGTCGTCCGTTTCGTTTAAATGCTATTTCCATAATCCTCGATCTCTAATGATTAATAACTCAACTATAAAATAAGCCGCTATAAGCAAAAAAGCAGTCATCAGTTAGATATAAACCAAAGCACACCCAACACGAACACTAATCCTATTAAGAAGATTCGTCCATATTGTTGTTGCTCTGGGAAATCCACTCCATTCTTATCTTGTGACATTAGTAATTCTCCTTTACAACATAGTAAGCGGGCTTTGGATACTTTTCCACAAGCTCTTGTTCCCGAATAAACTTGTTCATTTCCGGCGCAGTAAAGAACATCTTGTGTACAACATTCTTATGTGTTGCCGAATCTACTACGCTTAGATACCATGATTTCACTGCCATATAGTTGCTTTCTAGGTTATATACTACAAATACATTATGTATATCCACAAACATGACCCGTTGTATAAGCGACAGTATAACACTATACCAGACTGCTCAACAAGCCAATGCTCGATGCTATAAGTAATACTATACACACATATAGGAACTAAGTCAACGATGAATTTTACCAAAATGAACAAGAACAATAAAACACCGAGTACATCAGGTCATACACTAGTAAAGGTATACACACTACTAGCCATACTGGGTTTGGTAGAAGCTGTGATATTCTACTGTGTGTATAACATAAGCGTATAGTGAATGCCCCGCTGTAGCCGGTAGGGTAGACCTACTATATAGCTACTATTAGCTACTATAGCCACGGATAGGGAGCCGAGAACCGAGTGTATATACAATACCCCGCTGTAGCACTCTTACCATATACACCATAGAGTCACACTAGATATACTATAGCCACGGATAGGCGGCCGAAAGGGTAGTGACTACACTATACACAGCGTACAGCAAATACCCCGCTGTACAGCCAGCGCAAGCGGCCGGTGGGGGTTGTGGTCTAAGGTGGGAATTTGGAGAAGAACTTGAAAAACCATTTAACTATAGCCTCTCATCCCCACGGTGCTCAGAAAATTTTTACTATGATTTCTAGCGTGGTTTTACCGTTTTTCACCAGAATCCCTCAGGATTCCCACCGTAATTCCACTCAATCTACCGTGATTCCTGTGGCTTTTTTACCACGTTCTACGGTTCTCTCACTGTCTTCTACATTGACTGTAACTGACATCTAGTGTATACTATATAGAGTGTATACAGTATAACTATATATAATACGATTAGGGCCGGTAGCTCATTAGGTTAGAGCAGAGGACTCATAATCCTTTGGTGGAGTGTTCGAATCACTCTCGGCCCACCATGAACTTAAAGAACTTACTATGAGTATAACTCGTGGTAAATGACAAACCGCAGGTCACGAGATATATGATCGTAGCAAGTAACAGGCACTTAGAGGCTGGGGGTTACTGCCAGCGATATGAGGACAGGATATAATCTTGCCGCAGTCAGACCTAACCGGAGACCACAAACTCTAAGTGGTTGAGGCTCGCCTGGGAAGGCAGGGACATCCGGGTGGGGGATTATAGGCATACTCAACCAGATAATCCCTTTGATTATCCCCCGATAATATTATCCATATTAAAGGGGGATTTTCTTATATACTCATTATCTTATTATACTAATCTAAAGTTCTCAGTGCGCAGTACTTGTTTCGCTGTTATAATAGCGCGGGCTAGTGCCGCATTGCGTTGCTCACTAGTAGTATTATCAACGCTAATTAAATCACCGCTGGCATAAGCACAATTCTTAACTGTAACAATAATACTACCATTTTTATCTCGTTTAGTACTGTCAAAAGTAACTAGTAAGCGCAAAGTATTAAGACGCTTATTAGTGATGATTTTTGCGTATGCTTGACAATTAGTTTGCATGTCGGGCTCCTTAGTGTATTGCGTTAGTGTTGTGTAATAATAGCATGCTTTTGATAAATTGTCAACCGGAACAAAGACCCTTTGCTTTGTGTGTGTTCTAAAAACAACTTGACCTTTTTACCAAAGTGTGTTATTATACACTATACACTAAACAAAAGGAGCTTTAAATGACACAAAATATTTACATTGTACGCGGACTTGGGCTTGGCGATGACGAAGACGCTTACGAAAACTTAGCGGCATTTACTACACTTAAAGCGGCTGAAGCACAAATTGAAGCTTTTATTGCGGAAAACGCGGCAGAGGGCTTTGAAGCATTTGAATACGAAGTAGAAGAGCTTATACTTAACTAGTTGACATTTTGGTAAAAGTATGCTATTATACACTATACACTAAAGGAGCAATTATGTTTAATACACTAGAACTTAACAAAAATTACATGTGCTTATGCGAAGCGCGGTACAGCGACGTAGCTGAGGACATTGTAGCATACGATGGCGAGGATACACACTTGCTGGACTTTTATACACTAGCTACAGAAACAACAGGTGAATGCGTTTACGCTACAGTTGAACAAATAGCAGACAAAGTAGAGGAAGTGGAAATTGTAGACATTATTGCTGTACATAGTGGAATAGCAGAGACACGCTGTTATGCACGACAAGCACAGGTATTAGTACTTGAAGATGGAAGCAAGTGGTTGGATGCTGAGATGGAAGTTACGCTGTTTTGCTAAAGTACTTGACACAGCGGCAACGCTGTGTTATACTACACACTACACTAAAGGAGCGATATGATTAGCGATAAACTAACACTAAAAGAAGTAAGCAAAGACGACGACATGACTACTAGGCATTACACTTGTAGTGAACAGGTAACACTTGCTGGCGACAGCATTTGGGACTGTGACTTAGCGCAGGTAACAGTTACAGACATTTGCATTACAGAGGGAGTGGCAGGCGGCGACTACGCGAGCTACAAGACTATTAATGTATACTATACAGTTGATGGTGAGGACGCTAAAGAGGGAAGCTGGAGACTTTACACAGATACTGGGTTTGCAGATGCTATTAGCGAGCTACTAGACGATGATGTATACTACACAGAGCAGGGCATGCAAGACGACGGCATGGCGAGCATGGAGTGAACATGAAAACATTTGACGAAGCGGTAGAGACTATTGCGGTGCGCAGGGTGCGTATGTTGCTAGAGGGCGATGTACAGTACGAGGGCTTTATGGACGCGGCAGAAGTAAACGGGCTGGCGGAAGTATATGACACGACATACACTGAAGCATGGGATGCAGTGCGTGTTGCCTTTAGACGACAGTTACAATTACTTGCATAAAGTGGTTGACTATTTGGTAAAACCTGTGCTATAATATACACATACACTTAAACAAAAGGAGCAACAAATGGGTTACTTTACAGACACTGATTTTGACAATAGCGCAGACTTGCTAGACGCGATTAGCGAAGTAGTTGAGAGACATGTACAGGGCATGCGTAAAGAGACTGCAAGCAGACTTGGGCTTGACGAGCGATGTGGTATGCTTTGGGTTGACGAAGACACTATTGTTGCATACACTGGAAGCAGGCTTGACTACTACGGCGGCTTTGAATATATTAAAGAGGGTGATGGGCGCACTACGCTAGGCGACTACACTTTTTATAGCAGTGAAAGCGACAGAGTTGCAGACGCTATTGAAGCGTTAATGGAACATGACGGGGAGTGTGCTAGTGAGTAAAGACTTTGGCATGTTTAGCAAGCAGGGCAACGCCCTTGTCAGTAACATAGTAGTGGAGGCTCGTGTACAGGGCTTGGGGTGGCCAGAGGTCCAGCGCCGCCTACTCATCTTATCTCAAGCGCATAAGCGAACAGCCATTGAGGCCTACGATACAGTCGTCAGAGAGATAGTATACTTGGACTTGGGCTACAAGACCCCCTTCTATGGGCGCGGGCTAGACAATGACTGAAATAGACTATACCTTTACTATAATGGCATTAATAGTACTGTACCTTTTTACACGGCTATAGGTTGACCTTTTGGTAAATTGGTGTTATAATACTTACATACACTAAGGAGAGCGACAAATGGTAGAATATAACGTAGGCGATGATGTAAGCTATGGCATTAATTGTGATAGCTATTATGCAGGTAAAATTGTGCGCATTACTAAGAAGTTTATTTTTGTAGACAACGGAATGAAGTTTACTAAAATTGGCGACTACTACAGAATGACAGGGAACAGGTACTGCTGGATGAGCAAAGGCGTACACGAGCATTTGGATCCGCATTTTTAACTAGCGGTTGACTTTTGGTAAATTGTATGCTATAATACTTATATACACTAAAGGAGCGACACAATGTCACGTAAACACTTTGAAACACTAGCACTAGAGATCAGCTACATCACAGATATCACAGCCCGTCGCATTGCGGCAATGGCTGTAGCGAACGCAGGAGCCCGACACAATGATCGATTTGATCGTAGTCGCTTCTATGCTGCCTGCGGTGTTGAGGCATGAACATGAGCTTTAGGGCTTGGTGCCAGGAGATGTGGATGGAGCATTGTGACGAAGTCCGCACCTGGACGGGCCTTGCTCCTACCTATACCCAACAGGATTACTTTACATCCTATCGCTGGTGGTTGCGTACAGTATACAGGGCTAGAGTCTAGTGCAGTATATAATAGCTGTCCTAATAGCCCTAGCGGTTGTAGGGTTATTGTGGTATGCCGTGCAAGATATTCCTAACGATAGAGGTTGACTTTTGGTAAAACCTGTGCTATAATACTTATATACACTAAGAAAGCGAGCATACAATGACATTCAAACTATTATCAACTGGTAACCCTAAAACACTTAAGGGCGAGAAACAGGGCTACATGACTTATATCCTACACCTTAGCCCAAGCGATGTATCGGGCGCAGGTAATACTTGCCCAAAGGCTACAGCAGGTTGCAAATCAGCTTGCCTCAATACAGCAGGGCGCGGTGGCATGTTCAAGCGCGGTGAGACTACTAACATGATTCAGAAGGCTCGCATCCGTAAGACAGTGGCGTTCTTCTTTGACAGAGACCAATTTATGTTAGACTTGCATAGCGACATTGCTCGGGCTATTAATTATGCTCGCAAGCAGGGACTGACTCCTGTATTCCGTTTGAACGGTACTAGTGACTTGAGCTGGGAGAAGTACGAAGTTCCAGGTACTGAGCGTAACATTTTCCAATGCTTTCCTACAGTACAGTTCTATGACTATACTAAGGTCCTGGGTCGTAAGGTTGCTAGCATTAAGAACTACCATTTGACATTTTCTAAAGCAGATGGCAACGATGCAGACGTGAACAAGGCTATTGAACAAGGCTTGAATGTAACTGTAGTTTTCAATAAGACTCCTGCAGAGTACAAGGGCCGTACAGTGTTTGACGGCGACGAGAGTGACTTGCGCTTCCTGGACCCAAGCAATGTGGTAGTTGGCTTAAAGGCCAAGGGCAAGGCTAAGAAGGACACTACAGGCTTCGTAGTGTTTTTGAAAGAGGTGGCATAATGATTAAGCCGTTAACATCTAGACAGCAGGACTTGATTGTAAGCAATGTTCTAAAGGCAATCAACGACATCGAATCATTGAACTCATCTGGTTATAAGTTCCTTTACCTAGCATCAGGGTTCATTGCTCATTACAGTATCAACGGCTTCAAGGCATACTATTCGGCACACGATCTAGAGAAAGACATTTTGGATAATGCTAGATCAAACATGTGGTTCAACTTTGGCCCACAGGATCAGAACTACGATTACTATATGAGCAAGCGAGATGTCTATCAACGGATTGTAGCAGGCATCAACTATGCTAGCCGTTGGGAGTATGCATAATGTACAGATGCGCATGTTGCAAGTTGAAGGTTAAAGAGAATACAGACGGAAAGGTTGGCTACTGCCAAGGGCATGATTGATACGATATTGAAGTGGGTAGCATGCGCAGTAACCTTAACGGCGGCTCTGTTAACTAGTTTTGAAGTACTTGGATACAACCGTGAGATGTTCGCACTAGGCGCCTTACTGTACTTGATTTGGAGTGTACGTATACGAGAAGCCAACTTGATCGTTATCAACGGTGCCCTATTGACCATATACGCGGCAGGGTTATTAATTAAAGGTTGACCTTTTGGTAAAACCTGTGCTATAATATACATTAAAGAAAGAGATCACAATGACTGAAGAACAGAAAATCCAATGGGCATTAGAGGCATTAAAGGCTTGGAGCGAAATTAGCTTTAAGTAAGTTAGGGGTTGACTTTTGGTAAAACCTGTGCTATAATATACACATACACTAAGAAAGCGAGATAACATGTACAATACAGTAGAGAACCCAATTCCACGCAGTGGCTTATTTGCAACTCCAACGCTAGAGCAGATTAGCAATCAGATTGAAGGCTTTCCTGCAGAGCAGAAGGCGCAGTTGTATTTGGTAATGCAGTTGACGTTGAATGCTTGCCACAAGCTGGTAGAAGACGAAGTACTGAGCAAAGACGTATTCATTTAATGGTTGACATTTTGGTAAATTGATGCTATACTAGTTATACACACTAAGAAAGCGAGCGAACAAATGGGAACAAGATCAGCAATAGCAGTAATGCACGGTGAACGTGTTAAGGCAATTTACTGCCACTGGGACGGCTACATTGAGCATAACGGCTACATCTTGCAGAACTGTTACAATGACAACGTCAAAGCGAACAAGCTGGTGTCAATGGGCCATATGAGTAGCTTAGGTGCTGACATTGGCGAAGCACACGAGTTTGGGCGCGACATGACAGACGATATGTATGCTGACATTGGTAACAAGGTAGCTTGCTCTAAGGACTGTACTTTTTACACACGCGACAGAGGCGAGAATGCTCCGTTTAAGAGCTTTGACGACTTGACAGCGTTTATGGATTATTACGACGGCAGTGGTTGTGAGTACTTCTATGTCTATATGGACGGGTACTGGCAATTTTGTACTTACAAGAACAGATGCTTCCGCCCAGTAGACGAAGCATTGGCTAACGTGAATTGGGAGGCGGCATGAAATCTCAAACACTAACAGACTTTGCCCGAGAGGTTAGCCAGCTAGCCGTTGACCAGGTGATTGCGCTTGCAGATCTATATGCAGAACAGCACAGTCCCAGTGCATTTGATATTGCTCGTCGTACCATATTGGAAGCTGAACTTGATAGCAGAGAGAAACCAAATGAAGTATAAGACTATATTCTACACCACAATTCGAGCAGAAGTACATCACGATATGGAGTTTGCTGGCAAGGGCGATGCACTAGCCGCAATCATGCAACAGGACTTGTTGGATTACGCAGGAGCGGTATTGGGCGAAGGTAGCTTCGATGGCGACATGCGTGTTACCGAAGTAGAAGTTGTTACAGACGAAGTATTGGATTATAACCTAGCGCCCGACGAAGATTACGCGGACGATGACGAGGAAGACGAAGATGAATAGCTTTTTATCAGTTGTAGTAGGCATAGGGTTGGGTTGGTGGTTAGGCCCAGCGTTCGGAGACATCGTTTCGAAGATTTGGGACGAAATTAAACAATGGTGGTGGTACAGAAAATGAAAATGTTTATCATTGGAACAGTATTTGGGGTTATGATCGTTACTGTAGGATTTAGCGGTATCGCTCGTATGTTTGATAATGGTGTAGCTAAAGTGCAAGAAGTCTCTAAGGAGGCAGCCAAATGAGTAGGTTTGCATACATTACAGAGGACCCGGACTACGAGAACTGGGATGACAGTAACGCAGAGCAGGACATCATGGAATGGTTAAACAAAGAGATTGATGGCGCAATCGTTGTAAAAAAGCCACAGGAAGAGTTTAGCCCGTTTGAAACTTGTAACAGTTAACCAGAAAACGGTTGACAGATTGACCGAAATGCAGTATACTATTAATAATGGGAAATAGGTCCCAGATTTAAAACACACACAGAAAGAGGTATTGAATTATGAGTAAGACTTTTAAATGCGCAGGTGTATCAACCCGTAATGGTGTTATCAAAGCTCGTTTTGCTAGCGACATGACTCGTGTTAAGGTATTGGCTAAAACCGGTTCCAAAGACATTGACATGATTGAATTGAAAGAGCCAATGGTTAAGGAAGACGCAGTTGCATTCCTTTTATCCATCAACTTTGATAACGGCAATAAGGCCATCCGTGAGGCATTGGAAGCAGACTTGTCCAAGCGTCAACCATCCGCAGTAAAGGCAGCCCCTAAGGCTAAGGCAGTAGCAAAGACTGTTAAGTCTACTCCTGCTAAGGATGCAGTAAAGGCTAAGGCAGTTGCGACTAAGGCTAAGGTTTCCAAAGCTGAAGTAGCCAAGCAGTTGGCAGACTTGGAAGACGCACCTTACTAAGAATACCGAACGTCATCGTTAAACTTTGACAGACCAGGAGGCATGGGTGGCGGTAACGCTTAACGCTTTTGTAAGTCCTCCGTAACCGTAGTACGCTGTAACGTGGTGAAGGCCAACGAGAGAGCCCTCACTAACACTAACTGGAGTTGATATGAAAGAAATGATCGTTGTACTCGGGTCGCTAGCACTAATGATAGTCATTGTTGCAGTAGGGCCGTTGCTAACCATCTGGTCGTTGAACACATTGTTTCCTACACTGGCCATTCCTTATGCTCTTAATACTTGGGCGGCAGTAATACTACTTGGCATCTTTATAAGGGCTAAGGTTGGAGGTAAAAAGAATGACTAAGCTCAATCTATTTGGTCGTCCGTTTGTAATATTTGATGCAAAGAACAAGAACCATAGACGTTGGTTTGCTGAGTTTCAAGCTAAACGGGCGTGGGGACAATGTCCTGTCCGTTTTGTAATAGATGATGATAATGGTGATTTGGTAACAATGATCCAGCGCCGTTTGATCGATTATTACAGCACAAAAGAATTTGGACATATTGATCGTTGACACCTTGATTATATGCTGTATACTTAATGTAACTGTTTAGATACAGTATCTAATAGAGGAAATTAAAATGGTTTATTCAATTAACAAAGACACAAAGACTTACAAGTTATTCACAGCATTGAAGCAGGGCGAAAAGGTTTCTGCTTCCGAAGCTAACAAGCGTTTCGGTATCAAGAACATTGCTGCCGAAGCAAGCCGTATCCGTCAAGCAGGTTTCGCAGTTTATGCAAACTCACGCAAGGCAGGCAACGGTGTACAGGTAACAGAATATGAAATCGGTCAACCAACACGTAAGTTGATTGCTGCCGGTTACAAGGCTTTAGCTTTAGGCTTAGTCTAAGAGGCGCTCCAAATCCTAAGGAGTAGTGTCCTTAGGTCGTAGTCCGCAATGGACTATGGTTAGTGTCGCTGGGGGTAGTGTCCCGGCAAACCCGAACCCTGTCCATCGTGAGATGCCGCAGGGTTCACCTTTATCCGCCCTGTCAACCTCTTTCTCTCTTTGTTGTAAAAATACAACACTCTGTCAGGGACTGGGGCTTTGTTCGTAAACCGGTTGACCTTTTGGCAAATTAGTGTTACAATACTTGTATACACTAACAAAGCAGGAGTAAGATATGTATCCAGAAATTACAGATAGAGAGAAAGTTGTAAGTGCTCTCAAAGGCCCAGAGTTTATGCGTAAAGAGCACGGTAGCCTATTTGATCGCGGTAGTGCTGATAGTTACTATGGTCGTATGCCTGATCCACACTATGGTGGCGTTGGTAGCGACTTTGGTGATCGTGTTACCGTAACTTCACAGGAAGAAGTTGCAGAGTACCTAGCAGGATACGCTTGGAACGAACGCTTTGGCGACAAGAAGAGCTGGGACTAAAGAATTCTCCTTTCACTAGGTGCCAACCAGGGCTGTTGCCAAAAAACAACGTAAGTCCTAAATCCTAGACAATGGTTGACAAAGTGGTAAAATGGTCGTATAATACTTACATACACTAACAAAACGGAGCCGCAAATGAAACTACATATCGTTACGCAATACATGGAAAACTATGGCGCACATGACTGGGATGGCACAGGCGAGTGCCCTCAGTATTGGAAGTTTAAAGGCGGCGAGGATTTCTTTTATCCGTTAGGCGATGTTGCCCGTAGTGCAGAAGCCATTGAGGAGTTGGTACACTACTTCCGTAAGGACATTGAGTGGAACGACTTTGGTAGCCGTCAGTACATTGTAGGCTATGGCATTGTAGAGGACAGCTTTATGACTGCCTTTGAGAAGTCACAGCTGGAGTATGACGGACACATTGCATATCCAGCAAAGGTGTTGGAGTTAGAGGATGATGGCTTTGTATGCGAGTTCCTATAATGTATGTAGCACACGAAACAACCAAATGGGCAGAGCCCTGCCCTAACCATACCTATGTCTTTACGGCAAAGCCAGATGGTAGGAGAGCCACTTGCATCGCTTACATTAAGACAGGGACAGACAAGGTTATTAAACTTAAGAGTCCGCTGAAGATTGATTTGCGTCACAGAACCTTTGAGGAAGTAAAATAATGGGAATGGTCATACACAACCTGCCTACCAAGCATAAAGCCTTCTTAGAGATCATTTGGGACATGGAGAGCGATCAGGTTATGAGCTTTATCAAGAGCTTGCCCTACAAGGACATGCGGGACATATCCTACCTAATCGAAGTTATCCAAGCGGGCGGGGATGAGGTAACTGATGTAAGTGATGCACGACAAGTGCTTGACAAAATTGCAAAATTGTAGTATAATACACACTTACACTAAGAAAGGCATTTATGGCTATTAAGAACATGAAGAATATTACAGTACTAGAATTTGATACAGACGCTATCAAAGCCCGTGAACTGGAAGTACAGCAAGAAACCGACGAAGAGATTATTGAACGGTTGCGTGAGCGTTTTGAAATCCTAACCGAAATGACTAAGGCAGTTAAGTCTGGTAGTGTACGTGCTATGATTGTAAGTGGCCCTCCTGGTGTAGGCAAATCCTTTGGTGTTGAGCAGGTGCTAGAGAAGGACGGCTTGTTTGATACATTAGGTGAACGTAAGCCTCGTTATGAGATTGTTAAGGGCGCAATGAGCGCAATTGGTCTTTATGCTAAGTTGTACGAGTACAGCGATGCAAAGAACGTACTGGTGTTCGATGACTGTGACAGCATCTTAATGGAAGACTTAAGCCTAAACATCCTTAAGGGTGCATTGGATTCGGGTAAGAAGCGTTTCATTAGCTGGAACACGGACAGTCGCATCTTGCGTAGCGAAGGCATTCCGGATCGCTTTGAGTTTAAGGGTGCGGCGATCTTTATTACTAACATCAAGTTCGCCCATGTACGTAGCAAGAAGTTGAAGGATCACTTGGATGCGTTGGAATCGCGTTGCCACTACATCGACTTGGAAATGGATACTAACCGCGAGAAGATGTTGCGCATCAAACAGATTACCACAGACGGCATGTTGGATGTATACGATTTTGATGAGCCTGTACTGGTGCGTGATGAGATATTGGCATTCATTGATACTAACCAGGACAAGTTGCGTGAGTTGAGCTTGCGTATGGTACTGAAGATTGCAGACTTGCGTAAGAGCTTTCCGGCTAACTGGGAAGCGATGGCTCGTACCACTTGCTTCCGTCGTTAATGCTGACAAGGATAGTCCTGTATGCAACCCTAGGAGTTCTTTGCTACTCCCTAGGGTTTGCGTGGGACAGCATAGAGTTCTGGAGCTTCTTAGGACTCTTCTGGTGTTCCGACTTCCTAGCAAGGGACGAAGGAAGGCAAGATGGAGTAGCAATGGTTTTAGACATGCCAATGATGCATATAGCTTCGCTGAAAGCATTATTGGATCGTGCCGATGCTGGCGAAGATGTAACTAACGAAGAAGTCAAGAAAGAACTGGATAAGCATGATGAGCAATAATAAACCCAATTACGAAGGTTGTCAATACATTGGTGAGAACCAGGATCCACGTATCCATTGGCCAATTAAAAGCTGTGGATGTGAAAAGATAGAGGATACGCTGTACTGTGAAGATCATATCGGTATTGTCTACCAAAAGGGCACAGCGTTGCGAAAACGCCACAAAGACATTAAACGTGCAGAAATGATCTGGTCTTGGGAAAGTCTAATGAACGAAGTGGTAGACGAGCTTGAAAACGAAGGGGTTGACTTCTCCTAGTTCTTGTGCTATAATACACTATACACTAACAAAACAGGAGCAACACATGGGAACCAGATCACTAACATTCGTATACGACAGCTATAAAGCCCGGAACGGCAGAATGGTGCATCGTCCAATTATCAATATGTATCGTCAGTATGACGGCTATCCAACAGGACATGGTGCAGAGATTGCTGAGTTCCTTGCACCGTTTACACTTGTCAACGGTATTGGCGTTGAAGAAACTCGCAAGGTAGCCAACGGTATGGGGTGCTTGGCGGCTCAGCTTGTTGCAAACTTTAAGGACGGGGCTGGCGGTTTTTACCTGCATCCAGTTACCAGCAAAGAATGCGGACAAGACTACGAGTATCATATTTTTCAACAAGGCCGGGACGGCTTTCGTATTGCTATTACTGATCGAGGGTGCAATATGTTTGGGCTCACTATGAGCGACAAGAACGATGCTATCTTTGATGGTAGTTTAGCAGAGTTCACTGAGTTTTGTAAAGAGAAAGAAACTGATTGACAAAGTTGGTAAAACCTGTTATACTACACACTTAAACACTAAAGGAGCGAACTATGAGCAAACTATTAACCGTAACCATTCCAGTAACCTTTGAGATTAAAGAGCTCCTAGATGAGTTTGGTGCCCAATACGTCAATCGTAAACAATTCTATGCAGAAGCACAGAGCAAAAAGTTCAAGCAGGATATGGCCCAGTTGCTCAAAGAAGATTTCTTTAACAATGGCGGGTTTGATGATCTAGACTTGTTTTCGGACTCCATGAAGAGTTTTGAAGAGTTAGACAGATTGATCTAATTAGGGGTTGACAGGTTCGGTAAAACCTGTTATACTACACACTTAAACACTAAAGGAGCAGAAATATGTCAGCACTAACAGACTATGTAGAACAGCGTAACCGTTGGGGCGCTATCTTTGGACAGAAACCTTTGAGCTTGGCCATTGCCGCAGATCGTCAGCGTATTGCAAATATGATCGACGGTGACCTGAGCCCAGAGAACTTGACTTGCGATGGTGAGTTGAGCAGAACCGCTGTCCAGAAGAAGTATCGTCAATTAACACAAGCGGCGGAGCAACTGAAGAAGGTTGATCCAGAAGTTGAATTCTTTGAATACGGGTGCTAAGATGGCTATCTATAACCCAGCAGACGACGATCGCTTGGAAGACGTCAACATGGCCCTGCCAGTAGAGATCACATTGAGTGTTGACGATACTGGAGATGTTCCGGATGACCTTTACGACTACTTGCTTGATCAGTTTATTGAGAAGGCTAAGTCTATGGGACACGATGTAGTAAACACACCTAATCTGGTCCTGGGTAGCTGGACCATCAAAGCAGTCCTCGAGGAGATCTAAATGCCTAATTGGTGCAATAACACAGTAGAAATCAGCCACTCCGATCCAGCAATGATCGAGCGTGTAAAGACAGCCTTTAACGATGGTCGGTTGCTTGAAGAGTTCATTCCAGTGCCTAAGGACTTGCATATCGTAGCAGGCCGCGTAGGTGACGATAGCGATCAAGCACAGAAGGACTTGGAAGCACAAGAAGCCCTTAACGAGTCCAAGTATGGCTATAAGAATTGGTATGACTGGTGCGTGAACGAGTGGGGCACTAAATGGGATGTAGGTGCGGACGGATACCCTGCAGAGGTTACACCTTACGGGCTTACACTGATATTTGATAGTGCATGGGCGCCTCCAATCAATGCCTACGATAAGTTGTTGGACCAGGGCTTTATGATTCGTGCATACTACAACGAAGGTGGCATGGCATTTGCTGGAGTTTGGGACAACGGGGATGACCAGTTCTACGAGTATGGTGGTCTTACCAGCGAGCAGATTCGTGAAGAACTTCCGGAGACTCTGGACGAGATGTTTGGTATTAGCGAGTGCGTCGAGGGGTGGGAAGCCGAGCGAGAGGAAGAGGATAGTGAATAAAACTCTAGCCATATGCACAGGAACAGCCGTTGTGGCTGTTCTAGCATTCATGCAGGCAGAGATTGCTAGTGTGCATGACGATGTGCAGGAAATCAAACATTTCATAATCCATACCAATGATCGAGTTGCTTATACACCACAGGACTCTAACTGCCTGGCTAAGAACATCTATCACGAAGCAGGTGTAGAGGATATTCGAGGCAAGTTTGCTGTGGCCCAAGTAACGCTGAACAGACTTAAGACAGGCCGCTGGGGTAAGAACATCTGCTCTGTGGTCTATGCAAAGAGTCAGTTCTCTTGGACATTATACACAAAGAAACGCAATGAGCAACCTCGCGGCCCTCTATGGGCGGAGAGTCAACGGGTGGCCACGCAGGTTCTAGCACACGGCGCAAGGGTGCCTAGCTTACAGGCTAGCCATCACTATCACGCTGTATACATTAAGAAACCCGTGTGGACTCGTGCTGTGGCTAAAATACAACAGATTGGACAGCATGTATTTTATAGTTGACAAACTGGTAAAATAGTCGTATAATACTTACATACACTAAACAAGCAGGAGCACTTATGTTAACATTAAAACAAGTAAACCCAGTACTAGACACTTTTGCAGACACTATCGGCCGTAATCGGCAGGGACAGATTGTATTGCGTCGTAGCTTCTTTTACACACACGGCATGGACGGTAAGAAGTTTGCAGACGCCGCTGTCAAGCGTCTAGCACTAGCAGGCATCCAAGCACAAGTAGTTGACTATGATACTGTATGGCGCCCATTTAGAGGCGGTAGTACAGTAGCACAAGGCAGTCACTTTCTAGCAGTATTAACAGCATAAAGGGGTTGACATTTTACCAAAACTCCTGTATACTACGTATATACACTAAAGGAGCACAGAATGAAAGTATTTGAACTTATTGAGATGTTGCAGTCTATGGATGCCAACAGCGATGTACACTACAGCTACAACTATGGGGACCACTGGCGTACACAAGTAGCCCCTTCAGTGGACAGCGTTGAAGAGGGATTAGTAGAGTACAGCAGTTACCACCAAATGGACAAGTGCGTTGACAACGACGAGGACGAAGCAGAAGAAGACGTCCGCAGAGTGGTTGTACTTAGTTAATTAGAGGTTGACATTTTACCAAAAGTCCTGTATACTACGTATGTAGTATCGATTAAACACTAAACACTTAGGAGCAGATATGATTACAGCAGAACAAATCCAAAAAGGCATTCCACTAGCAATTCAAGCCAGTCAGTTAAAGTTTGCAGAGATTGGTGGCGACCGTTATGCATGTGGCTTTGCCTGGACAGAAGTATATGTTGACCGTACTAACAGTAAGCAGGCACAGGAATTGATTAAGGCGGGCTTTAAGAAAGACTATAAGCCCAAGTGCTTGAGCATGTGGAACCCAGGTGGCCTGGGTGTGCAGAACATTGACATTAAAGAAGCAGGAGCAGACACATTGGCCAGCTACTTGTCATCACTAGGACTTAAGGCCTACGGTTGCAGTAGATTGGATTAAAGGTAACAGCGGATAGGGACAAGTGCGTTCCTGTAGAGTCGGGCCTAGCCCGTTCGCTTAACAAAGACTCTACAAAACCCTGCAAGTGAACGACGGTGCCACTTAACAAAACCATCCGTCAACTAACAAGTTGCTCCGGACGAGCATGGGGGTAGTGTCCTAGAAGCAGTGCTCGTCCAACCAGACCCGCCGGAGTAACGTCTGGCTAGTGTGACCCGCATGAAGGAGAAACGGTGGTCGTGCCCCGTGGGTGGTTCTCGTTAAACCAAACGAGCGTTGGCAATACGACAACCCTAGTAGGTCGGGATGCTAGTTCCGCCTAGCCGCTACTAGGGAGCTTCTATGGTTGACATTTTGGTAAAACTGTAGTACAATACTTGTATACACTAACAAAGCAGGAGCATTAAATGACTACAATAACATACGCAGGCTACAGTCGTGTTAACGGCGAACTAAAGTTCCGTACAGCCGCAAGCGCGAGCCGTGTGCATCAGCTGGCTCGCTTGGGCGATACAGACATTAACATTAGACTATTAGACAAGCCAGTGTACAGCAAGCAAGAGGCAGTAGAGGTAGCCATCCGTATGTATGCAGAAGCAGAAGCCGCTGTAGTACTGTTCCTTACTGCACAGCTAGGACATACAGCTACAGCTACAGCACGTAAGCCTACAGCTACACGCAAGCCCACAGCGGCTACAGTAACAGCAGTGGCGGACAAGCCATATACAGCACAAGAAGCGGCTCGTATACGTGCTGAGCACAATGCTCGTTATGCACATTTAAGCTACGATCGGGCTTGACAAACAGGTAAATTGATGCTATACTACATGTGTAGTAAGCAATAAGACATACACTATAACACTATACAAGAGCATATATGAAAACAACATTATTGAACACAGACGAAAGCCGTTGCAAATGGTTTGCCATACAAGACAGACGCATGAAGAACACTGTGAACCGTAGCCACTACAGCGATGCACAGCAAGTCAGGGTACAGCGTATGCAGTACGCACTAGAGCTAGTGTATGCGGGCGTAGTATACGAGCCTAGCTACGGCAAACGAGGCATTAGCGTTAAGGTAACAGGCTGGGTTAAGAACAAACAAGACTTGGCACTACTAGAAGCTGACTGGGCCAAACAAGGCATTGAGAAGCGTGTGAGCGCACAAGGCATTACATACAGAGTCGGCAAGCAGTAGACGATTATACACTCCCTGCCCGGCACAGTCAAGAGCTGTGAGGGGTACGGGGGGTGCTACATATATAAACTGTTGTTTACATACAACAGCGCATGCAAAAAGTTGGGGTTAGAGTAAAACCCCAGAGATCTAGATCTTCACTTCTTACATTATTTGCGTAGCAATTTTTAGCCCTAGTATAGACCGGGGGCTGTAAAGGCTTCGGTCAATTCTATATTTCGCACTCGTGAAATTTTTTTATACAATTTTTCCTGGGCTGTATACCACCTTGGGCATAGTATACTATGGTTCCGGCAAGAACTATATATGTGTGTGGTTGACACAGTCTACACACTAGCGTATAGTATTACTATATGACTACTATTCAAACTCTCACTGCTACTGCTGTATGGCTCACTCTAGTCTACGTTGTTTACCGTCACTGCACGTTTGCAGAGATCCAACGTGTATATACTTTATGGTTCACTCGTGCTTATTGGGTTCCGTATAACATTATAGAAGCACTCAGTTGGGCCACTAAAGCAGTTATTATTGTGCCCGGACTCATCTTTGGTTATAGCGTATGGTGGTTCTACTTTCTTACACTGTTTACTAGCTTAACACTCATATGGGCAAGCAATCGCAAGCTCTTACCCACTCTAGTAGCGTTTAATACACTGTGGGCGTGGATTAGCTGTATGGTACTAGCACAGCACTTGTTTTAGTCTTTACGTTTATTCCACTTGCTGTATATACGTGTTAACTCTAAGTCAGCTTCCCTACAATCATCCTTTTCTACTATAGTATCTATTAGGGTCAACAGACTGATGGTATACTGGCTGAAGTCTTTGCTGTCGAGTGTACTAGGATCGATTAAAGTCTTAGAGCCGTCCTTGTTATTCTTTTCAAATTTGAAAGCGAATTTACGGGGTTTGAGTTCTGGGTTCATGCTTAATACTAGCAGGGATTGTACATGATTGCAACCTAGATTGTGAGATTATTAACTACATGGTTAACTAGGGTGAAAAATTTTGCTGGCTGACGCTTCGCGCTTTGCGCTTCTGCGTGTGGGCTCTCTCTTCCTGATCTACCGACCTAAATTCAGTAGTCTATTCAAGTTGGCAGGTAGGGGACTACGTTGCCCAATACCGCCTTGCCTAAGTCTATTAACCAGCAGGGTGTTGTCCATGGCTTCTAGTCTAATTTGGTTGATGTTGGCCAGTTCCTGTTCATACTGCTCTTTTACTAGGTCTGGGTGATCGAATGTTTCTCTAGCTATAGCGCCATCTAGCCAGCCGTATTCTATCATGGGATATATGCTAACTCCGTAGCCGACGCCACCTATAACAGTATCCCAATCTTGTGCTGTGGGCCAGCGATGCTCGCCCATTTCTTTAAGCATGGCCAGTCTAGGGCGCAATGGTACTGATTGCTGATAGCGCCAGAACTCTGTGTCCGTTCTGCCACCGTGGTAGTGTGTTTGTAATAGATCAGCAAAGTGATCTAATCCTCGATTGATCATTTGATTTAGGTGTTCTGTTTGTCTGGGTCCCGCTATACCTTCGGGTCTAAGCCAAAACTCAGTCAAGCAATACAGCTGAGTAATTGTGCCGTGTATGTTGGTTGCTTGTAAGGGTTCTAAAAAGTTTCCAGCTAGACCTATGCTGACCACATTGTTAACAAAGGTGCGTTCAACTCTGCCCGGATCGAACTTGATAACCTTAATAGGATCTATTGCACAGCCCAGGGTTTGTTCTATTTCGGCCTGTGCTTGATCCGGGGTGATAAAGTCGCTGTCAAACACATACCCACACCCTCTGCGCTCTTGTACAGGTATGCGCCACATCCATCCAGAGTCAAGTGCGTGTGCTTCGGTAAGTGCTTCTATCTTGTCTAAGTGTGGCAGTTGAAATGGCATAGCACGATCACAAGTAAGACTATCACTATAACTGTGCCATCCTGCATCAATTTCTTGACCTAATATACGGGCAAACCCGGTGGCATCTATAAACACATCTGCCGCTATGGTCTGCTCATTAACTAAAGTTATACTGGTCACATTGCCATTTTCGCCGCGGGTGCAGTTGCGATATTCACTGTCTATCGTGGTAGATCCTAGAGCAAGACTAAGCTGTTTAAAATAAGCACCCACTTGGTGCCCGTCAAAGTGATAGCTGTGTACTGGTATTATTTCTTTGGCATTAACTCTAACACTGGTTAATCCGTGTTCGGCTAACACACCACATTGTGTAGTTAAGTGTGCTTGATTACGATCGTGATACTTGCAGTGATACAGCAAGCTGGTATCAATTGCATGTCCTGCAGTTTTTGTGTTGTCTAGCGGTGCTATAAAGCTACGACCATCTCCTCGCCAGTTGGTGAATCTATTGCCTAGTTTTTGTGTGGCACCGGTGTTGACCAAAAAGTCTTCTGTGCTAATGCCAAACAAGTTTTTAATGGTATCAGCAAACACTCCTGTACTACCTTCGCCTGTGCCAATAATGCCTATGCGACTGCAATCTATTACAGTGATTTCGTGAGCGGGTTGACGCTTTTGTATGTATAAAGCTGCCATCCATCCGGCAGTTCCTCCACCTAATATGCAAATTTTCATGCTAGTCCTAGTTCGGTATATTCATCGGGGAACCGATGTTCGTGATCACGTATGGTGACGAAACTATAGTGTTCGCCCATGTACTGCGTAGTATGATCAAAGCCGGCAGGACTAGTTAGATCTCTAGTTCTAATCCACGAATCATACAGTTCGCTACGTGTAGTATCTTGTGCTACCATGCGGAATGTATCTGACATTGCCAGCATAGTAGCGTCTTGTTGAATGGTGTTTGCTCCGTTGAGTGCGGGCTCTATTAGTCTGGTCCAAAACCCATCGGCTAGGCTTTGATCATAGTGTACTCCGTCGGTGGGCATATGATCTACTGGCATGTAAGTAACAGGATCTATGTGTTCGTAGTAGCCTGTGGCCATGCCCACTTGTGAGTTTATTCTACGGGCAAACTGCCTATTAAACTCGTGTATGATTTTATTACGAGTAGGAACACTACCAACAAATGGCCAGTGTACATTATGATTGGTATTGGCTGTAGCAGGTGGCGGTGCCCAAAATACCACTCGGTTAATACCTGCGTATGCATCCACTAGATACTGGCTAAAGTTGTGTAACCATTCCACTCTTACTTGTACAAATTCTGCTATGGTTACATTTGGATTTCTGGGGTAGTGGCGCCAATAGTGCCCACGAATATCTACTTCGTTTGTACATAAAAGTATTTGAGTATCGGGTTCAACTCTGGCTTGCAACCACTCGTCTAATCCTGAATTGGTCTCACGATGATACATTCTTTCAGTAGTAAGAATTTCTAGTTTCTCACCGCGACCGAGAAATATATCTGCGTGACTGTTGCCAATGATTAAAAGTTTCATGTGGTATTTAATTGGTGCCACCTGTTAAGTAGGGTTTTTTTGATGTTGGAGATAAGTAAGCATATATCCCCGAGGTCATATGTTACACGTAATACAAAAAGTTTCAGATCCTTTAACTCGTTTGGTTAAGGATGATCCAGTACGTCCAGACATTCCGGTGGAATTTCGCGTAGGCGATACAACTGAAATTTTTGTCTTACTTGATGATCTAACTCAAGAGCCAACTGCCGCGGTATGTGTTGCTTACAGAGATGCTCCTCCTAAAGACGTATTTGAACTAGCACAAGATCCTCTACTACCCAAGACAGCAGTATTTTATACTATCTGGAGCTACACGCCCGGAGCAGGCCGCAAATTAATCGGTCAGAGCCGTCGTTGGATACAAGAGAATCGTACTTACATTTCAGAGTTTGTGACTCTAAGTCCACCTACTGAAATGGCTAGATTATTTCATCTTAAAAATGGTGCAGAGATATTCCGCATCAATACCGATACAGTTAACTATTTGTATCCTTAATACAATTCAAGAAACAGCGCATCTAACTGTGCAAGTGCCTGGTCATATTGGCCGTCTAGTACTTGTATAGCTATCCCACCTGCGTTCCGCCATTCGTCGCAATTGCTAGTACGATCGTCTACTAGTACATCGCCTTTGACAGCGTGTTTCCACTTGTCGTGTGAGTATGGACCAAACTTAACTTCAACGTCTGGGTAGTACTCTTTCATCCAGTTAATTTTATCTGGAGTACATTCAGGGTGACTATCGTCGTGCGGTAGTGCGGTTAGCATGTATAATTCCCACCCCAGGTGGTCGCGGAACTTACGTGCTAATTCCATCATTTGATCTGCTCTGGGCATCTTGGGTAATATACGATAAAAGTGTTTTACCTCTTTAAGCGAGTTCCATTCATCGTCGGGCCATCTATCGTATCCTGGACATTTCTTACCCAAGATTGTGTTGGCCAGAGCTTCCCAATCGGCTACTACGCCGTCCATATCTATATAAATTGTTGGCATTACTATCCTATGCTTAATTCTTGACTGTGTAGTCTATCCAAAAGTTTGGTTAAGCCTTTAATAGTATCGTCGTTCCTTAAACTCTTATATACTAAGTTTGGAACTCCGAATTCACCGCTTCGAACTAAACCTAACTTGCGATACTTACGCAACAATTTTAACACACTACTTAGGTTTTGTCTATCGGCTGTTTTAACTGCATGTTGAATAACTGTGTGCCAAATACTGGTCATGCGGGCCAGTTCTCCTCGATCTATTTCGGCAACTTCTTTTTTAGGAGTACGTATCCATTTATTATGAATAATGCTGTAACTACTACTAACTGCTGGGTGATCCATATCTTCTATGTATAGTTCAACAGGTACTCCATTTACATTAACATCGTACTGTTCTTTGTAAAGTAGGCGCTTGCTGTCAAACAACTCAGCGGCTTCTCTATCACAGCGAACACTAGTAAAATCTGCAACTAAATGTAAATCTAAATCACTGAAATCTGTATAGGTATAGTTAGCGTTTCCGCCTGCTACTTGTACGTCAACTACGCGAAATGGAATACCGATGTATTGTTTAAAATCTTCTGCAATACGCATTAGTGCTTTTTTAACATCGGGGTTAAGATGCTCACTATCCCATAATTTAGGATTAAGGGTCGAATGTAACTCAATTGGATCTGCGAACTCGTTTGCTATCATAGTCATGTATTTATTGGTTAAATACAGAATATGATTAAGAAAAACTATGCCGGGCAACTATTAGCCGCTAACCCGTCTAATCCTAAAGATGGCGATCAAACTGCGGTGATTTTTATTATAACTAATAACGGTCCTACTACAGTTGGGTTACAAATTAATCAAACAATAAACAATCCTAGTTTGGGTCATATTTGCAGTAACATTGGTATTTTTTATGACGGATCCGAACCGCTATACTGGGGCGGACAAATTAGTCAAAATAAAATACATGTTGTACATAGTCTAGACTGGGAAGGTTTTACAACGGTCAAAATCACAGAAGACCTTGGTGTAACAAATGATATTAGTGTATTAGCCGCTATTAGCAGAAACGAAGGCCCGGAATACTTTAGAGCATGTGTAGGGTATTGGTTATGGGAAAACGGTAGATTTGAACAACAAATAGACCCTAAACAATTTCCTAGTGGCGAGGTATCTCGTTGGGAAACAGTTCCTGCTACAATAGAAAATATATTTGCCGAAACAAACGAAGATCAGTGGCGGGCAACCTTAGAAGAAAGTGCCCGCAAACAAGCATCTAGTTGGTTTTAATCTTTTTCTGGATTTAAGTTATTAAGCATATTGCGTATTGCAGGTGCCGCACCTTTTGCTTTAATTTGCTTAATATTAATGCCCTGTGTAGGATCAACATCACGTATTTCTCCGGTTTCAGGATCTGTAGTTGTTGATACAGTACTAGTACGTTTTAATCCTTGATAAATTGGGTTGGTATTTGTATTCCTGCCAGCACCCGAATTAAAACTACCTTCTTGGTCGTCTTCGCCTAGATCACTAATCTTTAGTGTATCTACGTTAAATTCTAAGTCTACTTTCTGTCCAACCCCGGAACTACTACGTGTTTTCATAAACTGTATTTGATAGCGTCCACGTTCCTTCATAGCACGACTTGTAAAGATACCAATCACGTTATCTGCTGTTTGAATCTTAGATAACCCGCCCGAGATATGGCTGTGATCAAACTCAATCTCCTCAACTGCACTACGGTTTAACTGCGCCGCCGTAACTACAACAGACTGGGTTTCCATAGCAAAGTTACGTAACTCTTCTGACACATATTTGTCCTTAACAAACAAATCGCTTGGACTTACCTTAACCGATAGAGGCATCATAAGGTCTAAGTAGTCCACTAAAATTACGTCAGGTTTTAAGCCTGTTTTCACCTGATATTCCTTCAAATAGGACCTTAAATCGTTACAATTCTTGCCGGAAGGCATGTATTTTATCTGAATTCCGCCGGACTTCTTCCCAAGCATTCTAACCTTCATTTCCACATCATCAAGGTTTTTAAAGATGTCACGAGTAGTAACTCCTGTTACCATACTATCCACACGCATACCCACTAATTCTTCCGAAAGTTCAAATGTAAAGTAGATTACATTAAGCCCTGCAAGTGCAAAGTTTACGCCCTGGTTTGCTAGGAATAAAGATTTGCCGCCACCCGATCCTGCGCACCAAATGTTCAGTTCACCACGTTTAAATCCGCCATACAGTTTCTTATCAACACTTGGCCAACCTGTGCTAATTTGCCCGTTATTATCTTTAAGCTTCATTAACCGAGCTCTAGGATCATCCCAATAATCTGTACCCATGTCCTTGTTTAAGCTGATCTGAATTGCATCTTTAATTAACTTTTCAACTGGACCATAATCGCCCGATTCGAGCAAATCACTCGATTCGATAATTGCACGTTCTAATCCTTTGTGTCTGCTAAACTGTTCAAACTCGTTCATCAGCCAGTCGTAGTTTTCCTTAGGCAACTGTGCAGGATTAAATTGACTACGGGTAGATGCATTTACAATTTGCGCCTCGGGCATTACTTTGTATTCGTCTACATACTTGGTAATAAATTGTGCGCTATCTTGTAACTTTTGATCAAAGTTTAAAGGGTCAAAAATGTTTTGACAACGAATAAATGTTTCTGCATCTGATAAGAACATCTCAAGATACAAATGTTGCATCTCAAAATTATAGTTCGGTTTAGGATTGTTATCTCTTTTAATCATCGTCTGTGATTGCCTCTAGTTTTTTCTTTAGTAAATTTATTTTTATCTCTCCGCTAACCTTATAGTGCAAGATTGCGGTTAACACATATAAACGACCATAACGCTTTACAGCATCTGCGGCGTCTTTAATATCATCTTCCCACGGCGGTAAACTAGCACTCCATCCGTTATCAATTGTGGCCTTGAGCATTTTGGCGCCCGGTCTATCTTTATCGGGTACAACAATAACTTCTCGGTCTAGTGCGGTTAATCGCATAACCTGTGCTTCGTTGGGCTCGTTAGTCATAAGAGCTACTCCGCCGATAGCAATAGCATCAAACTGTCCTTCAGTTACAATAACAAACTTTCTATTGTAATCTTGCGCATCGATATTGAATACGTATCCGCTTTGTGCCTCTGTCAAATACTTTGGTCTTCCTGACTTAATCTTGCGCCCAGTGTATCCTACAATTTTGCCTTCGTTATAAAATGGAATTATAACTCTATCGCGGAAGCCGGGTGCAGAACTCCAGTGCCAGTTGTATGTATCTAATGTCATACCACGCTTGGCTTCATCGTGACCTATAATATAATCAATTACGTTAATAAGATCCTCGTCTTCACACCCGTTAGCTATCCAGGTATCTATTGGTAAACAATCATCGGGCAGTGGCTTTTCGAGTAGCACCAGGTTAACTGCTTTTTTAAGTATAGGCATGCTATCTTTAGACTTGAGAGCCGATAGATTGAGTTTGCCTACTTCGGACTCTGGCATACCGATCCATTTGAATAGATCTTTAGTATTTTTACTAAGAAGTTTTCCAGGACTCCACCCGGCAGCAAATCCACAATTGAAGCAGTGATACACAAATCCATCGCCGTCTATTTTAATGCCACCACGTGCTCGATCATCTCTACTTTCACCTCTGTTATGACAACAAGGAGCATTGAAACTTGTCCATCCGCCGGTGGTCAGTTTTCTTTTTGAAGGTAGGAGGGCTAGTAAAGCAACCTGTATCTCGTGCATTGCACTAGTTTAACATCTATACAGGAGTTTGTCAAATGATCCGTAGAAAGTAGGGTTATCGTTATCTGAGTCGATTGGAGCAGTATCCGGAATATACATTACTCGAATGTACGAAAATACACCATTAAAATTAGTATAATCAATTCCGGTAAATCCATCGTAGTGTTGGGAACTAATGGTAAAATACTTATCAAAACTAGCAGGATCGTTGTACAAAGTTCCTTGAAGTTTTACTGTACCTTTAAAATTAGTCATGTAATATGCAACGGTATGTAATGCAGAGTTACCATTAAATTCTGGCGAAGCATATAAATTTCCACTCTTATGTTCATACAATTGAGTTGCGGCATTAAAGTTCTTTTGGAAATCTACTACCTCTGTGCTAGGTTGTAAATGTGGATAGATATCTTCGGATACATATAATGTACCATTCATGCCATAATAGCTGTTAGCATATGCCGGCAAGTATCCGCCGGTTGGGCTTGCATATTTTACGCTATAGGTATAACTGGATTTCATTAGGTCAAGTGTGTCACTTTCGTCTAATGTTAGTAGCGCCATTCCTCGTGTGCTAGTAGTGCCATCATCTAAAACATCTAATGTTTTTTGAATTAATAATCTTTGGTTAGTAGTATCAAACATTGAAAAGACAAAAGTCTGTGTATTGCTAACAGGGACTCGTTTCTGGTCACTATTCTTAAACTGAATACGGACTTCGTTCTTGATACCTTTTTGTATTTTAAGGTCACGTTGATACATAACTTGATTAACTCCTTGCACAGTGGGATCCAAATCTAATATCACACTGATATTATTTTGGTATAAATAAACTGGTAAAAATTGCATAACACTATTTATTGATAATGACATCGCCTACCCAGTTCCAAACTAACTACCCCTTTGTTTCTTGCATTAAATCCAACGACATTGAGTATGTTGGCATTGTAATTAACTTTGACAACTATGTTACTAGCATATACGACATATCGGTGCTGAAAAATGACAACGAAAGACGAGTATTCCTAGAAATGGGCGAAGTTTGGTGGTGGGAAAGTAATCGCAAGATTCCTATTAATATTTTCCTTAAACAAGAAATGCAACTGTTCAAATATTCAATTAAAACATTTAATAGTAAAGATGTCGAACTAATGTTTGGTCCAACTGTTAATTTAAGCGAAATCGCCGAAAAGCGTATCAAACGCAAATCGATTCAACTAGTAAGAAATATTAGAAAAACTCAATTAGTGTAGAATTATTACTCTACTCTTGATTTTCCGTAAATTTCAACATCGTTAATTACACCAATTTTTTCAGCAACAACTTTAATCGGAATAACTTTCCGTTGCGCTTTTTCTGTATGTTCGTAAACCTTGCCCCATATATCTTCTCGGTCTTTCGGTAGGCCCTTGCCTTTAATTAACACAGGAATATATCCTCGTGTAATTTGTTCAAATGCTAAGGCAAACAATGCAATGTTATCAGAGTAAGCATTTGCACAGGTAATATCCCAATGTTTTCCATCAAGGTACATACACGAACCTTTACATAGATGCAACACAGGACAATCACTACATTTAATCTCGTTTGTTCTTGATTTCCAATGAGTAACTCCTTTTAATGCAACATTATCGTAATCGTCTAAATTGCCGCCAAGATGGCTTTCGCCGTTTTTGCTAGGATCGATAACACTAACATTTTGACAAGTTAAAACATTACCTTTTAAATCGAGAGCTACAGTATGTTCGTACTCCATACCACATTTTTGACCTACATATTTTGATTCGCTATGTACTAATGCACTTGACATAAAATCGTCAATCTTTTTAAAAGTTAGATAAAAATTAATGCCGCCACGCGAATTATAGATATCGTCAAATGCTTTGCGCCTGTAGGCAAAATGCTCTTCGTATGTTAGTAAACAGTTATTTGCCGCGGCATCATCGTATGCATCAATAAAGCCACCTTCTCCAATACTTACACTAGGGTCGCCGGTAAGATTTACAAACCACTCGTAAATTTCTTTACGACTTGTATTTTTATTATTCATCATAGCATTAAAACTAACGCGATTTTGTGGTTTCATTAGTTTGTAAAATCCTAAAATAATTTCTTTCTTTTTAGGATCTTCAAATGGATCTGGTCCTCGTACATGTTGACCTGGTCCGTCATGACTAATGCCGACTCCGAATCCCATATCGTATAACCAACTACATATTTCAGGAGTTAATAACGTTCCATTGGTAACCATGCCAAAGTCAAGTTTTTTATTCCAATGACTAAATTTTGCCTGAAATGCTTCTGCTAATGGCTTAAGAGTTTTCCAATATACTAGTGGCTCACCGCCCCAAAATTCTACACGTAATCCCTGTTCCTCGGAAAACTCAAGGACATCGAGTTGTGTCATAAAGGCATCGATATCTTTTTTGCTAGTTTCTGGAGGACGCTCTACAAATCGCTGGCTACAGTAATCGCAACTATAATTACAACTTAACCCAAGTTGTATTTTAATTGTAGTAATTTTGCGAGATTTTTTTAAAGGATTATTTTTATCAAACGGAACAGTCTCTTTACGCTGAGATTTTTGAACAGTCGAATGTCCTAATACAAATCCAGCCGCATCTGTTATTTCATTTTTTTCATTATCATAGTAAAAGATTCTTTCACCTTTAACTTTTTTATTTTGGGCGGTTATTTCAAATTTCATTTTTAGCTATACTCATAACTGATGCTTTCGCAAATTAAATTCATTTGTACTACAATTACATGCGCATACGCAATCGCATGTGCTTTCTTAAAGAAGTATTCGTCTGTGGTCGGTTTAACCCATACCTCGTTCATAATCGTATCCCAATCTTTTCCAATCAGATAACGTTTTGCAGGACGTATCATTGCAAGCACAGCGGCTAATTGTTCTATAGAAGTTGGGCACATTTGTCTTAATACAGCACCGTGTCCGTTTATATGAAATAGTAAATTTGTAAACTCGTCCTGCTGTAATAAATCCCACAATGGTTCTTTACTCATTAATTCAGTTAAATGAGATTCGTCTTTCACGCCATTGTACACACTTACATTTAAAAAATCTAATTTAAAGTATCCTCTATCCTCGGCTTCTTTGTAATCAAAACTTGCTAGGCCTGTAATAGGATTGGATGGAATAGTGTGGCAATATACACCAGTGTTATGTTTTTTAAAAATGCCTTTTTCGTTAATAGCCGCCGGAACATGCTCGAGTATATCGAGCGCCTTTGTTCTATCCAAAAAATCTATATCAATATCTGGCATCTAATTATTCGACTACTTCTTTAAATCTAAATAGGAAACTTTCTAGATAGCAACAATATTCATGTTCACCGGGTATGCTCTCTACATTAAATTCTTCGATATAATGTACCCATATCTTTTTACTTATTTCTACCGTATATACAACATGGAATTGCTTCATGTCAGCACTGACCCATTTACTGCCTTCTTTTGGTACTCTCATTTTGCCCACCACTCCTCATAAGGAAATTCGATCCATACATCGTTTTCTGCTTTATTAACTTCAATTCCAACATACTCTATTTTTACATTAGACTTGCTGGCTACGTTATCTACAATTACTGCAAATCGTACATTGTTGTTCCAAACATCGCTGACCCACCGCTCGTCGTTGGGCAAGCAACCACTTTGCCAATCTTCCAGAAGCCAATTAAGAGTAGCCCCTGTATCGTTAATATCATCTACAATAAGAATATTCTTGCCGCCGGTCTCGTTATCTCCGAATGCGTCCTCGGCCATCCACAAGTTGCTTTCGCTATCATTATTAATATCGTCGCGCAGACTAATCTTTAATGTCTGGCAAGGGATATCAAAATATTGACTAATCATAACCGCAGGCAATAATCCGCCGCGAGTGATGCCAACAATATAGTCGGGTAGCCATCCACTCTTAGTAATGTCGCGACAAATACCCGATACTAAATTTTTATATTCGGCGTAATCTATTTTTAACTTATTCATAATTCTCCACTCTGTGCCATTTTTAACATTAAACTGTATTGCTCGTATGCTTTCTTTACTGCCGGATAGGTATCTTTTAACTGGCGTTCTTTTTCTTTTTGTTCCATAAGCATTTCAAACATATTAAAATGCCCGTGTTGTGCCATGTTATTAAACACCTGCTCTTCAAATTCTGCTATTCTTGTTAATTCACTCTCGGGTATCTGTATAGTATACAATATTTCTGTCTCGTACTGCAAGTCTTTAATAACCGAATTATAATCATCTGGTGCGGTAAAATATGTTTTTAACGGTTTCGCCCTATGCCACCGTTTGTTGTTATCGGCAATTTGTATATGATGCCTATGTAAGAATTTATCCATTGATGTACTGCTCATTCGATTCCTGTCTCCTTGCATATTTCTTTAACCAATGCAACATCGGATTTATTTTCTTTAAATTTTCGCATCCAATACGATGCATCGAGAACTGGCGATATCAACTCTAATTGTTCGTCTGTAAATGTGTTTAACATCTCTGTGCCGCTTGAACAATTAAGCATCAACCAGCAACTAATTTTACCATCTTTAATATGATGTACAGCACGGTTCGGACTGACATATCTAAAATAATGTGAGTACGGAGCATTGTTAGCATCTGCCCAATCCATCATTGTTTGTAGGCTACGCTGTACTGCGGACTCTACGGGCTCAATTTTTAACATTTCGTAAAGATATGTTTCGTATAATTCGTCTCTGCACCAATGGTCTAACTTAACACCGCTCTTAATAACAAAGTCAATAAACTTGTCTGGATAGATTGGATTAACATTATTAACAAACGATCCAAATTTTACAAATGCATTGTAATAACTACTGTCTGCAAAGTTGTCATACGACTTTAACTTTTTAGCATTTTGTGTTAATTGCCAGAATCGATTAAATGCCATATAACCTGCTTGAACACGTTTTTCATCCTTTTGAAGAGCACGACGCTTGCGCTCGCACATGTGAGCAACAAGAGTTTTTTCTTTCATAAAACTCTTATTACAATGTACGCAAGTGTAAGGTTGATCTACTAGGGCTATCATCAATATTTAAAAATAGGTAAACAATATTCTGGATCGCTCCAGCATTTTTGGGTGAATAGGATTTCTAAACGACTTTTACTATTATAGTACCTTATGCTTATAAAGTCTGGATCAGCTAGTCCAGATATTTTAATCGACTTACCGGTGTACCTGGTATTTTCTTCAATAAAAGGAACATCGCCTTTATTGACAACAAAACAACATAGCGAACAATTAAGGGTTTCTTTTTCTCTAATAATTCCGATAAGGTAATACTGATCAAATGAATCTACTTTTTTACACCAGCCGTCGACGTAAATTTTCCAAACACCGTCGCTGTCTTTATTTTTAAAATGAATTTTGGCATCTTGATTGAAATTTTGAAACATGCTAGCTTCTGTGGTGTTTTTTGATTTTATATTTTTGCTAACACTTTTTACATCAATTCCGCAACCACTGCTAAGTTTAACATCAATTAATGAATGTCCTGCCCCATTCCATTCTGCTCCTTTGATTGAATCGGATATTACATACTCCCACAATTCTTTACCCATAGATAAAGGGCGCCCCTTCTCGATATGCTTTCTTAGTGGCTTAATAATTGCATTCATTTCTTTTTGAAATGTTTTAACAAAAGACTCACCTAGCAAAGTTTGTATATCAGCAACCGGCATAGGGACTATCTTATAACTCATTCAGTATATGTACCGTTTAGTTTTCGTGCTAATACTGCCGCATACTGTATATGGGCGGTCTGAGTTCCGAAGTCGCCATTAACATATAATCGTACATCGTGCGCAAAGTCATTATCTTCTAAATATACCTTGCCGTCTTGTGTGACAGCGACTGTCCATAGTCCTATTTTCATTCATATTCCTTTCGTTGCTTTTTATCAAACCCCATCTTATCGAACAATTCTTCTTTGTCTTTTTTATCCATTAGTTTTGCCAGTAACTTGAGTTCGTCAAATTTCATTGCAGGATATAACTCTGCTAATAAGTTTTCAATCTTATTTGTTTTTTCTCTTTTGCCACTTGCAAGATACGGATGGTATGCATTCGTTCCAGTTCCGGTAGATGCAAATAATTTCCATAACAGTGCCTTGTGTCCTTTACTCAGTGACCAATGGTTTTTGTTAACTAGTTCGTTAGTCATCTCCAGATACCATTCCTGTAGATCTCTGTCGCCTTGTACATTAGCGGTATATCGCATAAGGATATACGGACTAAATGCTTTCTTTTCCTCGTCAGTTAGATTATCGTAAAAATAGTGATTACGTTGATCTACTGCATTTAATTCTCGTTTAATATCAAGTTTTGCTGTTGCCATGTTCTTTGCTCCAGTAAAAGATTAGGTTTATAGTACTGATTATATACTATTTGTTCTATTAAATGCAACCGTTAAAATATTAAATTTGATATTTCGGATGGTAACCAAGGCGTGGTTTGTCGTTCTGGATGCCATACTACTCCTGCTATATTTCGATCAATCCATGCCTCGCAATGACCGTCGTTATCGTAGGCTAGACCAGAAGCGGTTGAATGTAAATTTGTAATGGTCTGTGTGTGGTACGAATTTACTTCAAGGGTTTGTCCAAAGTAATTAATAGAATGGACAGTATCCATGTGTCCGTCACACTGATCAACTTTACCCCCTAACACATCTGTTAAAAGGAAAGCACCGTGGCAAATTCCAAGTATAGGTTTAATTTGTTTCATCATTGCCGATGCTAATTTAAGCTCGGTTGTACGTCTAATTGCAGAATCGTCGCCGCCTGTAATAATCAGACAATCGTGTTCGTTTGCCAGTGTATCAAAGTCTTGGTCAAGTCTATTAGGAATAAAAGAAAGCGTATGATTTTGTAAGTAACGGTACCACCCGTGTTCTATACTATCATACGCCCTGCCTTTGTGATACAGAACTCTTTGTGTAAGAGCTATCTTCAAATTACCAACCGTAAGCTGTTGCGGCTAATTCTCTAGCGCCGGGGCTGTCACAAGTGTTCCCAACAATAATGTCATACAATTCTTTACGCATTTTAGCGGCTAATTCTATGGCACGGCCTGCAACTGTCGGGTCTGCATCTTGTAAACGTTCTAAACGGATAGCACCAATATTGCTATGGAATGCTTCGTCTTTACCAATTTTATTATACTTATCAGCAACGAAAGAATCGTAAGCACCAATTTCACTCATTGTTAACCAACTTGTACTAGCACGACCTTCCGCCACTAACTGATAAATTGCTAATGCAACTTCATCATTGGCAACATCATATGATTTTAATGTAGCGGCGCCTTTGTCATTAGTTTTGCGACTAAATTCACGATCTAAGTATTCTTGTGTGTCGACTTCTGTGCCTGTAATATGCTCTAGCACTTCTTTAACCAAACGGAAATGAACTGCTTCATCTTGTGCTTGTTTGGTTAATAATAGCATTTCTTCTGCAGGTGCAGATGTTGGTAAGTTGGCAATAGCCTCGGCAATGCCAATCATATTCATATATTCATTTGCTAAACGACCTTGGAAGTGTAGTAAATACTCTTCTTTAGTACGAGCAGGGTCTTTAAACCAGTGACGAATATTCATCATACTGGCTTCAAATAATGGTTTATTATCTTCGCGAATTTTTGCTACTAGTTCTTTACCGGTTAAATGGGTCATTTTGTATCTCCTGAAATATACAGTAAATCTATTTATCGCCCTTATTACTGCCATTTTCTTCTTTGCTCAGGTGATATATTAGTTTAACACGTTCGAGTGCTTGTTGTAAAGTAGGATTAGAATTTGCAGCCTCCATAATTTCGTTCCACAAATACTCGTCTGCAAATTTCTTTGACCAGGTCCTATATCCTTCGGTGTCGGGTGCTTTTGGATCATAGTCCCACCCAATTACTTGACGTGTACTAGGGTCAGCCCCTAATTCGCGAGCATATACAGTTTTTCCATCTCTTTCGTATATGTATGTTGCACCAGGCTTTAATTTTCCCATTACTTTACCAACATTTAGTATAATCTACAATCTCACTAGCACGGCTAACTTCCTTAACAAAGAATGCGCATATCGGTTTTGGTCCAGTGTGTAATGGAGTAGTGAGTAACTGGCCTGACCGCATTTTAGGGAAGTACCATTTAACATCTTGATATACATCGACAATATCTATCTCTAAAAACTCTGGTCTAAATCCGCTTAACGGATTAAAGCAAAAGGTTTTAAATCCTCGATCGTTTAAGCTGGTAAGTGGTAAAACTTCCATATCCGGTCCTTCTGGGTCGCCGACTATTGTACACCAGTCAAGTGGCATAGTTAGTTCGTATGGACCGATCTTTAATGCCACAGCAGGACCAGTGAAACTCTCAAGAAATATAAGAGGAATAAAGAAATGATCTGGATTCTGATTATCTGAATTATCTAATACAGCAAATCTTAAATCTTCGTCAATCTCCTCCGGAAGTTCATTTAAGAAGAATGTTTTGTCTTCTAATGTTAATATTTGCATTATTGATATTTCACCTTTGTAATTGTAAATGGATATTTTGCTTCTTTATAAAAGCGTTTTCTTTCTGTTAGGTGTCGCTTTGCATATTTTGTAGATGCGGTCATGTCCCAAATCTGGACAAAATCTTTGTCGTCTGCTTTTCTAATGCCACGTCCAATACTTTGTATTACCCTAGTAAATGACTTGCCCGGCTCTAATAAAATTAGATTAAAAATTCTAGGAATATTAATACCCACTGCGGCAACAACAAATG
>Ga0194038_1000063_pt1 | contig 45401 bp, 37 predicted proteins | sample JunL226m_MetaG_FD_148630 | JGI IMG/M metagenome (GOLD analysis project Ga0194038, IMG submission 148630) | Anoxic zone freshwater microbial communities from boreal shield lake in IISD Experimental Lakes Area, Ontario, Canada - Jun2016-L227-6m | ecosystem: Environmental > Aquatic > Freshwater >... | reverse complement strand
CCCATACGCACTACAGAATCTTCAGTAATGGCAGACTCGGCAAGGGGAGCAAGCATTGCTGCGGCAATTCGAGCAGCAGCACCACTGGCGCCAGAGTCGCCCTGATCAAATAGATCAACTTGAGCCCCACGCTGGGCAAGTGCTACCGCCAGCAAACGACCCATAAGGCCGCCACCAACGATCGCATACTTGCTTTGCGAGAAGGAATGCTTATGTACCATCAGCGCGTTGGTGCCTATTGATAAATCTCACTACCGCGCTTACGGAACTCTGCTGACATTTCTTCCATTCCTTTTTCAGGATCTGTTGCCTGAGCCGTAATCGGAATCACTTTAGCCACCTTAGGGTTACCATCAGCATCTAATGTTGCCGCATAGTCACGCACTTCTTGTGTGATTTTCATGGAGCAGAACTTTGGTCCACACATAGAGCAAAAGTGTGCAATCTTGGCACCTTCTGCAGGCAAAGTAGCATCATGGTATTCACGTGCGCGCTCAGGATCTAGACCAAGATTAAATTGGTCTTCCCAGCGAAACTCAAAGCGGGCTTTAGAGAGGGCGTTATCACGCACTTGTGCACCAGGTAAGCCTTTTGCCAAGTCAGCGCCATGAGCAGCAATCTTGTAGGTAATGATGCCTTCACGCACATCCTCTTTATCAGGCAGACCTAAATGCTCTTTAGGAGTCACATAGCACAGCATGGCAGTGCCATACCAACCAATTTGCGCAGCACCAATGCCGCTGGTGATGTGGTCGTAACCAGGAGCAATATCGGTAATCAATGGTCCGAGAGTATAGAAGGGTGCTTCTAAGCAATGCTTAAGCTCTTCAGTCATATTCTCTTCAATACGCTGCATTGGAACGTGACCAGGACCTTCAATCATGACCTGAACATCATGTTTCCAAGCTTTGGCTGTCAACTCACCTAAGGTATGAAGTTCACCAAACTGGGCGGCATCATTAGAATCAGCAATACATCCAGGGCGCAAGCCATCACCTAGGCTAAATGACACGTCATAGGCTTTCATAATCTCGCAGATTTCATCAAACCTGGTGTACAGGAAATTTTCCTTGTGATGAGCGAGGCACCACTTAGCCATGATTGAACCACCACGAGAAACAATGCCAGTAATTCGGTCTGCGGTTAATGGAACATAGCGCAGTAAGACGCCTGCATGGATAGTGAAGTAATCCACACCTTGTTCGGCTTGCTCTACTAAGGTATCGCGGAACATTTCCCAAGTAAGGTCTTCTGCAACGCCGCCGGTTTTATCAAGCGCCTGATAAATCGGAACTGTACCAATGGGTACAGGTGAGTTACGAATAATCCACTCACGAGTTTCATGAATATGCTTACCAGTTGATAGGTCCATGATGGTATCTGCACCCCAACGAATAGACCACACCATCTTTTCGACTTCCTCATTGATCGATGAAGTCACAGCAGAGTTACCTAAGTTGCCGTTAATTTTTACGCGAAAGTTACGACCAATGATCATCGGCTCTAATTCAGGATGATTAATATTCGCAGGAATAATGGCGCGACCTGCGGCAATTTCAGAACGTACAAATTCACCAGTGACTGTCTCTGGCAAGTTCGCACCGTATGATTTTCCAGGATGCTGCTTTAGCAATAGCTTATAAGCAGGGTCTTTACGAAGTTGCTCTAAGCCCATGGACTCACGCAAGGCGACATATTCCATTTCTGGAGTGATGATCCCTTTGCGGGCGTAATACATTTGGCTTACATTGCTACCTGCTGTAGCAACACGCGGAGCGCTGATGTGCGCAAAGCGTAAATTTTGGGTTGCATCATCTTGAGAGCGAGCCACGCCATACTCAGAGCTCGGACCAGATAGTTGCACAGTGTCATTGCGCTCAGCAATCCAGCCATCACGTAATCTTGGTAAACCCATTTCAAGATTGATGACGATATCAGGATCACTGTAAGGTCCTGAGGTGTCGTATACCGGTACAGGTGGGTTAGCAATCATTTCTTCACCAACACGCGTTGACAACTGCTCAATCATGCGAATGGGCGCCTTAACGTCAGGACGCGAACCTTGAAGGTATGTTTTTGTTGAAGCGGGATAAGCGAACTTTTGACCGAAGTCACGCTCTAAGCTTTTTAAGCTTGGAATTTCATGTTTAGCTTTTTTATTTTCTTTACTCACGTCCATCTCCTTACTGTTTTAGATGGACGAAACCGGGTGTCGGTCTGATGTAACTTCCCACGCCAGCATTATCTGGATCGGGTTTTAGGGTCTTTCTCAGCGCCTCTGAGCAAATACTGCTTTAGAGGGCACCCCTGTTTCATCCTTAATAAGGATTTAACCACGAATTTCATTTTGGGTTCATAAGCTCAATCAAGAGGCCCTTAAGTACCCTAAAGGACCCTATAGCCCTATTTATTGCGGCGCAAAATGAAGTCAGCCGTGACGAAAGCAGCATCACCAGTAAATTCATCTGCAAGGATTCTGGCTGCTGCCTCAGCTAAGGAAATCTCAATAAATCCAGAGACTTCGCCATCATGATTAGTGGGGATGAAATTATCGGCTAACTCTAAGTCATAGATAAAAAGTTGTTCATCATGAAAACCACGCCCAGACATGGGGCGACGCATATGAATTCTTCCTATCGGTTGTATTTGATCGGCAATTTGGGATGGGACGCCTGCTTCCTCCCATAACTCACGCTTTGCACAAACCCAAGGGGTTTCATCTGCAGAAATTCCGCCAGCGGCAATATTGTCGAGCTTTCCTGGATCGGTGGACTTTGTCTCGCTACGTCGGCCTAACCAGAGTGAGCCACATTGAGTATGACCATTGATATGGGTTGCCATGCTTTGAAAACCAAAGGTACGAAAGGCAGCGCGCTCTAGGCGAAAGTATTGATGACCAGAAGAGTCAATCCATGAAAAATCCTCGTTACGCCAACCGGGTATATAGCCACCCAAGCGCATTTTTTCTGCTAGCTGATAAAGACTTTTCGAGAGTTCGATCGGCTTTCCTAATCGAATGACTAGACGATCATTGCCAAACCCAATGAGTGGTATAGGTTCTTTTTTAAGAGACCCTTGAAGATAGGGTATGAATTCTGGATTCAAATGCCCTATGACCTGTTCACCTTCGACCCCTTTGGAAAAGTAAATCGGCATGAAGTCAGCGGGAGCAGCGCGAGACGTATTTTGGAGCATTTCCTCGAGGGCTGCGAGCGTACTGGTCGAAAGGCTATTCATGGCTTGGAGTTTAAGGGAACTTACCATTTTTGTGGTTTTTGGGTATTTGGCAATGATTCATAACATAAAACTTCCCAGTTCGGATCAATATATTTTCATATGCATTTGCAACAAAAGGATGTCAATAGCTGCCAATAATTTAGGCAAGTCAGATCACTCTATACAAATCTATGACTTAGGAAAACTTTTGCTGATTTATCCACATTAGCTGTGGATAAGTTTTGATTATTTTGTGGTCCCGCCGACAGGAATCGAACCTGTATCCCACGCTTAGGAGGCATGTGCACTATCCATTGTGCTACGGCGAGTATTGATTTAATTTAAAACTGTGATATGGCAAATGAGCTTCTAATTTTTAATATTACCAACCACATAATGCCCAGACTTGGTTAGTAATGGCAACCATCATATCGGGGGCATAGTATGAAGAAAAAATGATGAGCAAGGCAAGTAAGCCAAAACTATAAAATACCCATTGCCACAAGGAAATTTTTTTGATCATGCGTTTGCAGTTCTGACGATAGCGCGCTCTTTAACAGGTAAGTTCACTAAAAATGCAAAGGCGCCAAGTGCAATCGCGATTTCCCAAACAATCAAATACGATCCTGTGCGATCAAATAGATAGCCACCCAAGAAAGCACCACAGAAGCTGCCTAGTTGATGTGAGAAGAACACTAAACCAGAAAGCATGGTGAGGTACTTAACACCAAAGATTTGCGCAACGATGCCATTTGTAAGAGGTATAGTAGAAAGCCATAGGACTCCCATGATGGCTGCAAAGATATAGGTGGTCATAGGGCTTAAGGGCAATAGCAAGAAGCCAATGATGGCAATAGACCTACTCAAGTAGATGCCTGAGAGTATGTAGCGCTTCGGAAAGCGTTGCCCCAATATTCCGGCGCCAAATGTTCCGAAGATATTAAACAAACCAATTAATGCTAAGGCAGTAGTTGCCACTACTGGAGCCCCAACTGCTGGATAAATTGACGAAAGATCTTTGAGATAGGGCGCTAAATGGACTGCAATGAATACGACCTGAAACCCACAAACAAAGTAACCCAAGGTCAGCAAGCGAAAGCTAGGATTGCCAATCGCTTCCTTCAACGCTTGCTTAATGGTTTGATCACCTAGATTGCCGTTCTGAACAAAATTCTTCTCACGCAACATGAATGCCGTTGGAATCATGAGGCTAGCCATTAGCGCTAATAAGAGGAGTGCATCCTCGGCACCAAATGCGCTAAGCAGTCCTTGCTCTGCAGGAATCATGAGGAACTGACCAAATGATCCAGCAGCTGCAGTGATTCCCATTGCCCATACACGTTTATCCGCAGGTACATTGCGACCTAGGATGCCGTACACCACGCTATAGGTTGTTGCAGTTTGTGCAAGCCCGATCAGAAAGCCCCCTGCAATAGTGAAGTTCATGATGTCAGTTGAAACAGCCATGCCCGCTAAGCCAAGGGCGTATAAGACTCCACCTGCAATCAGGATTTTGAATGCGCCAAAGCGATCCGCTAATGCACCCGTAATTGGCTGAAATACACCCCAAATCAAATTTTGTAGCGCAATAGTGAGGGCAAAGGTTTCGCGACCCCAGCCATTGGCAGAAGTAATGGGGAGATTGAATAAACCAAAGCCATGCCGAATACCCATAGATAAGGTCACCATTAGGCCTCCAAAAATCAGGACTTGTTTCATGGAAAGTGCAAATTGAGGCGTTGAATCATTCATGGTTTAAATAACTCCTTGTTTGCGCAATTGAGTAATAGCCTCATCATCAAGGTTCAATCGATCATGCAATATTTCGTTGGTATGTTGTCCCAGTGTAGGGGGTGCCATGCGAACTTCAGTCGGTGTTTTAGAAAGCTTCATAGGGCTAGCAAGCAATTTCATATCACCGACAGTTGGGTGTGGCACATTGATCTGAAGATTTCTGGCGATGACTTGCGGATTTTCAAAAACCTCTTTCATATTATTAATCGGCCCACAAGGCACATTAGCCTTTTCCAATGAAGTAATCCAATCCGCTTTCGTTTTCTTGCGAGTCATTGCTTCAAGTAATGGAACGAGCTGTTTGCGATGTTGGACGCGTAAAGGGTTGCTTACATAAAGCGGGTTATCAGCTAAATGCGCTTCACCACCAACAGTGACAAAGTGCCGGTATTGGCTATCATTGCCTGCAGCTACAATCATCCAGCCATCAGATGTTGGAAAGGTTTGATAGGGAACAATCGTCGCCGAAGCATTACCCCAGCGCTTTGGTAACTCATTAGACGTTAGATAAGCACTCCCAACATTGGCCATCACAGCAACTTGAGTGTCGAGTAGAGCCATATCAATGCGCTGGCCTTCGCCGGTGTGATCGCGATGGATGATGGCCGCTAATATTGCTGAAGAGGCATACATCCCAGTGAAGATGTCGGCGAAAGCCACACCTGCTTTTTGGGGACTTGCACCCTCAAAGTCATCGGCCTCTCCAGTCACGCTCATGAAGCCACCCATTCCTTGCACAATAAAGTCATATCCAGGGCGATGTGCAAAAGGACCAGTTTGACCAAAACCAGTGATAGAGCAATAAACCAGATCAGGCTTAAGCCTTTTTAAACTTTCATAATCTAAACCGTACTTCAGCAAGCCCCCGACCTTGTAATTTTCAATCACCACATCTGATTCGATTGCAAGCTTACGAATGATGTCTTGTCCTTCGGGTTTGGCAATATCAATCGTAATAGAGCGTTTATTACGATTGATGCAAATAAAGTAGGCAGACTCGTCCGTTTCCTTTCCCTGAGGATTTTTGGCAAATGGAGGCCCCCAATGGCGGGTATCGTCACCAGCGCCCGGACGCTCCACTTTAATGACATCAGCACCTAAATCAGCCAGATTCTGAGCGCACCAAGGTCCTGCCAAGACTCGACTGAGGTCTAAAACGCGAATATGACTTAAGGCTCCCATGCCCTGATTTTGGCATGGATGACAGGGGAATTCTTGAAAAGTTCCGCTTTGAGCTCAGACATGACTACAATTTGCGCGCATGGCTACCCGTAAAACATCCGAATACAGTGAATCATCGATTCAGGTCCTAAAAGGCCTCGAACCAGTCCGTCAACGCCCGGGAATGTACACCCGGACCGATAACCCCCTGCATGTCATTCAGGAGGTTTTGGATAACGCCTCCGACGAGGCACTCGGTGGGTTTGGCAAGCATATTACTGTGACCCTTCATAGCGATAGTAGCGTTAGCGTAGAAGATGACGGAAGGGGTATTCCCGTTGGGATGCATCCGACTGAAAAATTACCCGTAGTAGAAATCGTATTTACGCAATTACACGCTGGTGGTAAGTTTGAAAAAGGTTCTGGCGGTGCGTATGCATTCTCAGGAGGATTGCATGGTGTAGGTGTATCCGTTACAAACGCACTTTCTAAAAGATTGGAAGTTACTGTTTGGCGTGAAGGACAAGTTTCTACTTTGACCTTTGCCGACGGTAGAGTGATTGAAAAGCTCAAAACTAAGCCATCATCCAAAGAAGATAAATCACACGGTACACGTGTACGCGCATGGCCGGATGGCAAGTACTTTGATAGCTCAGCTATTCCAATGGCTGACCTGATTCGACTCTTGCGCTCTAAGGCAGTTTTATTACCTGGCGTGAAAGTAACTCTGATTCAAGAAAAGTCGAAAGATAGTCAGACTTGGCAATATGCACAAGGCTTACGGGGCTACTTAAATGAAGCCATTGCTCAGGCAGGACACGGACCAGAAGTGATTCCACCATTTGAGGGCGAGCAATACGCTACCGGTAATGGTGAGGACGACTCCTTTGCTGAAGGTGAGGGCGCTGCTTGGGTAGTAAGTTGGACTGAGGATGGCGCCCCTGTGCGTGAGAGTTATGTCAATCTGATACCAACACCAGCTGGTGGAACCCATGAGAGTGGTTTACGTGAAGGCCTCTTCAATGCAGTAAAGGGTTTTATTGAAATGCATGCCCTGCAACCAAAGGGTGTGAAGTTAATGCCTGAGGATGTATTTGCACGAGCATCATTCATCTTGTCTGCCAAAGTATTAGATCCCCAGTTCCAAGGACAAATTAAAGAACGTTTAAATTCTCGTGATGCAGTGCGTTTGGTTTCTGGATATGCAAAGTCTGCCTTAGAGCTTTGGCTAAATCAACACGTTGACTATGGCCGTAAGTTAGCTGACCTAGTGATTAAACAAGCTCAAGCAAGAACTAAGGCCGGCCAAAAAGTCGAGAAGAGGAAGTCTTCTGGTGTTGCGGTATTGCCAGGAAAGCTGACTGACTGTGAAAGTCAAGATATCGCCATGAATGAAATCTTCCTGGTTGAGGGTGATTCAGCGGGTGGCTCAGCCAAAATGGGACGCAATAAAGAATATCAAGCCATCTTGCCCTTGCGCGGCAAGGTTCTCAATACTTGGGAAGCAGAACGTGATCGCTTATTTGCGAATAACGAAGTTCACGATATTGCTGTGGCTATCGGTGTAGATCCGCATGGTCTGAATGACACCCCTGACTTATCTAATCTGCGTTATGGCAAGGTTTGCATTCTTTCTGATGCTGACGTCGATGGTGCGCATATTCAGGTATTGCTTCTAACCCTCTTTTACAAACACTTTCCTAAGTTGATTGATTTAGGACATGTCTATATTTCAAGGCCCCCACTCTTTAGGGTAGATGCTCCTGCGCGTGGCAAAAAACCAGCACAAAAAATTTATGCGCTAGATGCCAGTGAGCTGCAGGCAATTGAAGATAAGTTGCGCAAAGATGGCGTCAAAGAATCCGCATGGCAAATCTCTCGCTTTAAGGGCTTAGGAGAGATGAGCGCTGAGCAATTATGGGACACCACACTCAATCCAGATACCCGACGCTTGTTGCCGGTTACTTTGGGCTCTTGGACCGAAGACGAAACATTTAAAACGATGGATATGCTGATGGGTAAATCGGAGTCAGGTGCAAGACGAGATTGGTTAGAAGAGCGCGGCAATGAAGTTGAGGCAGATATTTAATGGCAACTAAAAAAACTCCGAGCAAAAAACCCGCTGCTGCACAAGCAGACTTGTTTTCTAACGCACTAGAGATGGATATTCTAGAAGTCGATCCCGCTCCTAAGGCTTCTAAAGGCCCTAAAGGTCCAAAAGATCCTCATGATCCTAAGACCATAGATCTAAATGAAGACAATAAAGATAGCTTGACTCTGGCTGTATATGCAGAGCGGGCATACCTTGATTATGCTATTAGCGTTGTTAAAGGCCGCGCCTTACCAGAAGTTTCTGACGGTCAGAAGCCAGTCCAGCGCCGAATCTTGTTCTCTATGAGTGAGATGGGTTTGCGTGCTGATGCCAAGCCGGTCAAGAGCGCACGTGTGGTGGGTGATGTCTTGGGTAAATTTCATCCGCATGGAGATCAATCAGCCTATGACGCTTTAGTGCGTTTGGCACAAAGCTTTTCACTACGCTACCCCTTAATTGATGGTCAAGGTAACTTTGGTTCACGCGATGGTGACGGTGCTGCGGCGATGCGTTATACCGAGGCGCGTTTAACTAAGATTGCTGGTTTGTTATTAAGTGAAATTGATGAAGGCACAGTCGATTTTGCACCAAACTATGACGGCTCATTTCAAGAGCCAAAATTATTACCCGCACGCCTGCCATTTGTTCTTTTAAATGGTGCTTCAGGTATTGCAGTAGGCATGGCCACAGAAATCCCTTCGCACAATCTGCGTGAAGTTGCTAGTGCAGCAATTGCCTTAATGAAGTCACCAAAGCTTTCTACATCAGATCTATTGGCCTTGATGCCTGGGCCAGACTATCCAGGTGGCGGTCAAATCATCTCTTCTGCTGCAGAGATAGCGCAGATTTATGAAGCAGGCCGTGGCAGCATTAAAGTTCGCGCGCGCTGGTCAGTTGAAGAATTAGCACGTGGCCAATGGCAGATTGTCGTTAATGAGTTACCCCCAGCGACTTCATCTCAGCGCGTACTGCAAGAGATCGAAGAACTCACCAATCCAAAGGTGAGGGTTGGTAAAAAGACCTTAACGCCTGAACAAAATAATCTGAAGTCCACCATTCTGAATGTATTAGATGGGGTGCGCGATGAGTCCAGCAAAGATGCAGCAGTGCGCTTGGTCTTTGAGCCTAAAAGCAAAAATATTGACGTTAATGAGTTTGCAAACCTCTTGCTAGCACATACCTCTCTTGAATCTAATGCACCAATGAACTTGGTCATGATTGGCAATGATGGTCGCCCACGCCAAAAGGGTCTGAAAGAGATCTTGACTGAGTGGGTTGAGTTTAGGGTTGCTACAGTAACCCGTAGGACCCAGCACCGTTTGGGTAAAGTTAAAGACCGTATGCACATACTGGAAGGGCGTTTAATTGTTCTTCTTAATATCGATAAGGTCATCAAGATTATTCGTAATAGCGATGAACCCAAAGTGGATCTGATTAAAGAGTTCAAGCTATCAGACCGGCAAGCAGAAGATATTCTCGATATACGTTTGCGTCAGTTGGCGCGTCTTGAGGGAATTAAAATTGAGCAAGAACTCAAAGAGCTAAAATCTGAGCGTAATGACTTAGAGGGCTTACTGCAAAGCGATGCGGTATTACGTAAGCGCATCATTAAGGAAATCGAAGCTGATATGAAGGACTTCGGTGATGAGCGTCGGACTTTGATTCAAGAAGATAAGCGCGCAATTGCAGAAACGAAAGTGATTGATGAGCCCGTAACAGTCATTGTTTCCCAAAAAGGCTGGGTTCGTGTCCGCCAAGGCCATGAGCATGATCCGACTCAGTTTGGCTTTAAAGCCGGTGATGGGATGTATGCAACCTTTGAGGTAAGAACCGTAGATGTGATTCAAGGCTTTGGTAGTGATGGCCGAGTTTATACAGTCCCAGTCAGCGAATTGCCAGGCGCTCGTGGTGACGGTTCTCCATTAACCAGTTTTATTAATCTTGCCGCGGGCTCACAGATGGTGGCTTACTACGCTGGCCAGCCCGATGATTTAGTCTTGGTGTCGACTAAAGCAGGTTATGGTTTCTTGGCCAATGTTGCCGATATGGCTACGCGTAATAAAGCAGGTAAATCATTCATTAGCATTGACACAAAAGATCCTGGTGATGCACCTTTGGGTGCAGCGAAGGTTCAAGTTGGTATGAAACATGTGGCTTGCTTATCAGCAGCCTCTAAATTGCTGGTATTCCCATTAGGTGAGCTCAAGCGTTTACCAACAGGAGGCAAAGGCGTGATCTTGATGGGCTTGGATGACAATAGTTATCTAGCGGCCGCTATTCCAGTTGGCCCAGAAGGTGCCACTTATGCTGGTGCTGGGCGTGCTGGTAAGCCAACAGAACTTAATCTCGATGCAAAGACCCTGAAATCCTTTGCTGGTAATCGTGCCCGCAAAGGTCATTTTGTTGAGCCTCGCCTTAAAGACGGAAAACTGAAGCCGAATTAACGAATTAGCAAATGAGTTCAGCTAATTTTTCTTCGGAATACTAACGCTATATTTAACGGCGATGATCTCTGCCAGAATTGAGACTGCGATTTCTGGTGGAGTGAGGGCTCCAATATAAAGACCCACAGGGCCATGAAGCTTATCTACTTGCTCTTGGTTCAGGTCAAACTCTAAAAGCCGCTCTTTTCGTTTTTGAGTGTTTTTGCGACTACCTAAAGCACCAACATAGAATGCGGGAGACTTTAAGGCCTCCATTAAGGCCATATCGTCTAGTTTGGGATCATGAGTTAAGGCAACCACCGCAGTATGGGGGTCGACGCCTATTTCAAGGAGGACATCATCAGGCATGCCCTTATTAAAAATCAGATCATTACGATTAAGGCCTTCTGCATATTCTTCGCGAGGGTCAATTACGATCACCTCAAAGTCAGAGGCAATAGCAAAGTCAGCCGTATATAAAGATAGTTGGCCTGCACCTATGATGACTAAACGCCAGCGCGGGCCATAAGTCGTTCGCATCTCTTTTTCAGTGCAAAGGAATTCATCATGGCGAGAGCCTTGATCTAAGATAGATTTACCGCTGCTCAAATTCACAGTGCGACAAATGATTTGGTGCGTAGAAATTGCCTCGAGAAGTTTTTCAAGCACGACTAATTCGGGCTTTGGCTCAACTAAGAGTCGTAAGGTGCCACCACAAGGCAGTCCAAAGCGAGCTGCCTCTTGTTGGCTCACACCATAAACCACCATTTCTGGGGTGTTGCGCGTCAAAATCTCTGTTTGAACGCGACGAATTAAATCGTCTTCAACGCAGCCACCAGAAACAGAACCAGCGACTTGGCCATCATCTCGTATCGCAAGCCAAGACCCTACAGGGCGGGGGGCAGACCCCCAAGTTTGTGCAACAGTAGCAATAGCTACAGAGTGACCAGCTCTTAGCCAGTTGACTGCAGAATTCAAAACACTTAAATCGGTGCTATTCATACTGAGGTTTTGTCTTTATTCTTAATAGTTACAGTTTCCTATTTATTATCACTCTAATGACAACTTTAGGTAAGGCTCCACCAGCGTCCACATTGCGCTTGGCAATTCTGCTGCTGGCAGCAGGTGAGGGCAGTCGCCTGGGATCAGTTCCCAAAGCCCTATTAAAAAAGGATGGGGAAAGTCTCTTACAGCATTTTTACCAAGCAGCTCTGGCAATTTCGCCGGCTCAATTCATTATTGTGAGTGGCTTTCATGCGCAGGCGATTGAAGCTGAGTTAGCAAGTTTGAAGTGTGATGGCGATATGCCAATTCACTTGGTATTGAATACGCACCCAGAGTTAGGACAATCATCCTCCGTGCGTATTGGGCTTGAGGCGCTTGAGGAAAATTATGATGTAGTGCTGATTGCCCTGTGCGATCAGCCTGCTATAGGCCAAAAAGAGATTGCTGACTTACTGAATCAATTTGAGCAGCGCAATGCTGGTCAAGAAATGATTTTGCCGATGGTGGGTGAGCAACGCGGTAACCCGGTGTTATTTTCCAAAAAAGTGATTGAGAATATTTTGGCAGTGCCTGGAATGGTATGTAGGCCATATATGGATGAGCATCCAGAGTTAGTGCACATCTTCTCTACCGATAATAAGGCCTATATTCTAGATGTCGATACAGAAGCAGATATTCAGATCTTGGGTTTACAACGCGATTAAATTTCAGCAATCAATTCAATTTCAACGCAGGCGCCCAAAGGAATTTGAGCCACGCCAAAAGCACTGCGTGCATGCTTACCAGCCTCACCAAAGACCTCAAACAGTAGTTCCGAGCAACCATTGATTACTAAATGTTGTTCAGTGTATTGATCGGTAGAATTTACTAAGCCCATTACTTTAATAATGCGCTTTACTTTATCTAAAGAGCCTAAGTGATTTTGCAGAGTGGCGAGTAAATCGATTGCAATCGCTCTAGCAGCAGCTTTACCGGCATCAGTATCCATATCTTTACCGAGTTTGCCAACCCAAGGTTTTCCCTCTTTTTTGGCAATATGACCAGACAAAAATACGGTGTTACCAGTAGTCGCTGCCATGACATAGGCCGCAGCTGGTGGGCCTGGTGGTGGTAAATCAATTCCTAAAGCTTTAAGGCGCTCGCTAATATTGGTATTCATAGTGTGGATCTAAAATTGGTGAGATGAATGAAGATGCATGTAGCCATCTTACTTGGAAAGCTGACGCATCGCGCCTTCTAGACCATTCATCGTTACTGGATACATCCTGTCTTTGAGAAGATTTTTCATGATATCGATGGATTGTCGGTATTGCCAGATGGATTCAGGCTCAGGGTTGAGCCATGCAAAATGTGGAAAATGGTCTAAGAGGCGATTGATCCAAACTGCCCCAGCTTCTTTGTTGTTATATTCAACTGAGCCATTTGGGCTGAGGATTTCATAAGGAGACATGGTGGCATCCCCAACAAAAATCAACTTGTAGTCAGACCCATATTTATTGATGATGTCTTGGGTAGAGCTCAGTTGATCGCGCCTTCGGCGATTACTTTGCCAGAGATTTTCATAAACACAATTATGAAAATAATAGTGCTCTAGATGTTTAAATTCTGCTTTGGCGGCAGAAAACAATTCGCCAATGCGCAGAATATGATCATCCATAGAACCGCCAACATCCATCAAGAGCAATACTTTGACATTATTATGACGCTCAGGCCGCATTTGAATATCTAGCATTCCTGCATTGGCAGCGGTAGAGTGAATGGTTTTATCTAGATCTAACTCTAAGGTTGATCCTTCACGCGCAAAGCGCCTCAATCGCCTTAGTGCTACTTTGATATTGCGGGTACCTAATGCCAAGTCGCCGTCATAGTCTTTAAACTCTCTCGCCTCCCAAACTTTAATAGCAGTGCGATTTCCAGCGCTTTCACCACCAATACGGATCCCTTCGGGGTGGTATCCGCTGTGACCAAAGGGTGAAGAGCCCCCAGCGCCAACCCATTTAGTGCCACCCCCATGCCATTCTTTTTGTTCTTTTAAAAGCTCCTCAAGGCGTTTTTTTAAAGCTTCTGGACCACCTAATTTTTTCAGTGCTGCTTTTTCATCATCGGTGAGTACACGTTGTAATTTTTTCTCCAGCCAATCTAGTGGAATATCAGGCGACATAGCAATGATTTGCTCAACTCCTGAAAAATAAGATCCAAAGACCTGATCAAAACGATCAAAGTGTTGTTCGTCTTTAACGAGGGTCATTCTGGACAGTTGATAGAACTCATTAATGGAGGGATTAATTACTCCAGTCTTTAATGCTTCTAAGAGAGTTAAAAATTCTCTTACTGAAACTGGCACTTTCGCCTCTTTCAGTTGCAAGAAGAATTGAATCAGCATGCTATTGCTTTTTATCTAGCGATGATTGCGATTCATCATCACTAAACGTTCAAAAAGATGAACATCTTGTTCGTTCTTTAACAATGCACCATGCAGAGGTGGGACTACAATTTTTTCATCTTGGCTATAAAGCGCCTCTGGGGCGATATCTTCGGCTAACAATAACTTGAGCCAATCAATTAACTCGGAAGTAGAGGGCTTCTTTTTGAGGCCAGGAAGAGAGCGTATTTGGTAGAAGGACTTGAGGGCCGCCTCCAAGAGATCTTGCTTAATCTTGGGGTGATGGACATCTACAATGCGTTGCATCGTATTGGCGTCTGGGAAGGCGATATAGTGGAAAAAGCAACGGCGCAAAAATGCATCCGGCAATTCTTTTTCATTATTTGAGGTGATGATGACCAAAGGTCGATGTTTTGCTTTGATGAGTTCGCGCGTTTCATAAACATAAAATTCCATGCGATCGATTTCACGTAATAGATCGTTGGGAAATTCAATATCCGCTTTATCGATTTCATCAATGAGTAAGACGGTTGGTTCATCAGCTTCAAAAGCTTGCCATAAGACACCCTTGACGATGTAGTTACGTATGTCTTTTACTTTCTCATCACCCAACTGAGAATCACGCAAACGACTGACAGCGTCATATTCATATAAACCTTGTTGTGCTTTGGTTGTCGATTTGATATGCCACTGGAGTAAAGGCATATTGAGAGCAGCCGCCACCTCCTCGGCGAGCATTGTTTTTCCTGTGCCAGGCTCCCCTTTAATCAAAAGAGGGCGCTGCAGTGCCAGGGCAGCATTGACAGCCAATTTCAGATCATCGGTTGCAACATAGCTAGCACTTCCGTCAAAACGGTTGTTGGATTGGGTGGCGGATTTACTCATTTTAATTGCCCGAAAAGGTCATTGTTTAGGCCTTCCAGTATAGGTAAATCAAGCAAAGCTTTCATTAATTCTTCTACTTTTTAGGCACTGGAACGCCTAAACCAAGCTAAAGAGGAGGCTCTGTCCGCTATAATCTTGGGAATCGATTCAAATCACCCATCTTAATCACCATTTCTATGAAAAAACTCTTTTCTCTACCTCAATTGGTCCTGGCCGCAGGTTTTGTTTTTGCTGGATTACCTGTTCAGGCTGAAGAAGTTAAGGGTAGTGCTGCTGCTGCGAATGGCAAAGTTTGGCTTTGTGTCGGCTGTCACTCAATCCCTGATTACCGCGCTGACTATCCATTGGTCTATAAAGTTCCCATGATTGGCGGCCAAAATGCAGCCTACATTGCAAGCGCATTAGCGGCTTATAAGAAGGGCGAAAGAAAGCATCCAACTATGCGCGCTATTGCTGGCAGCCTTTCTGATCAGGATATGGCTGACCTTGGCGAATACTATGCTGCGCAAACCGCCACCTCACCTAAAAACCCATTGAAGTGATAAGAGATACGTTTATGAAATTTGCACTAATCACCGCAGTTTTATTTTCTAGTGTATGCCTAGTGAATGTTGCTAGTGCTGCTAGCGTAGATAAGGGCCAAGCTTTGGTAGAGAAGGGCAATTGTGCTTCTTGCCATGGTGCTGGACTCAATGCACCTATTCTGCCTATTTACCCAAAGCTGGCAGGTCAATACCCAGACTATCTTTACTATGCATTAAAAGCCTACAAAGTTGGGGGCGGCAATCCGCAATATGGTCGCAATAATGCCATCATGGGAGCACTAGTTCAGGGGTACTCCGATGCGGATATGCAAGACATCGCCGCTTATATCGCTTCTTTACCTGGAAACTTTGTCATTAAGAAGTAGTTCTATTGGTTTTCGATAAAGTAATGGCTTAGAATAGTATTCTATGCCATTGTTATTTATAGCTATTTAACATTATCTGAGTGCTTCTAAGCCCTGGGCTAAGTGTTTACGCATCAGAGCTTCTGCGGCTAGTTCATCCCGCTTCAGTAGTGCTTTAAGAATTTCGCGATGCTCCAAAAGGGAGTTTTGTATTCTTCCGGTGCTGGTAAGTGAATCACGACGATGCAATTTAAGAACTTTGCGTAAGTCCGCAATAACGCCATTCATCCAACGATTTCCAGCAATTTCTTGGATTAAATCGTGAAATTTGCCATTAATTTCAAAGAATTGCTCAATATCTCGATCTGCAGCTGCTTTCTCCAGGCGGTGGTGGAGATGGTCTAACACATTCAATTCATCTTCAGTAGCCTTGCTTGCGGCTTCCTTGGTTGCTTGGCCTTCAAGGAGCGACAAAATCGTAAAGATTTGCTCTAAATCAGCACGATTCACTTCTGTGACATAGGCTCCTCGCCTCATTTTGATCGTAACTAAGCCCTCTGAGGCCAATACCTTAATGGCTTCACGCATTGGAGTACGACTTATTCCAAATTGAGCTGCTAGGGATTGTTCATCTAACCAGCTTCCAGGAGCCAAATTCTTACAAAAGATCTCCTCACGCAGTCTATCGGCTACATCTTCGTATAAGGCCCTATTATTTAGTTTTGTATTCATAATTATGTATACATGATAGCTAGACAAATGAGGAATAGTCAAGCAGAATGTAAGGAATTAGATGCAATGCAACAAATCTTACTAGGAGCACTTTGTGAGTTCGGAAAAGAATAGTTCTTCAAAAAATGGATGGCCAGCAGTTCCAGAAGCGAATCTAGATGCTTGGCAGAAATCTGCGCAGAAATCAGCACCTCATGGTGACGTCAATAAGCTTGGCTGGAATACGCCAGACGGAATCAAACTTAAAGCGCTATACACATCTGCAGATACTCAAGGGCTGAACTACACCAATACCTTACCTGGTTTCGAACCATTTGTTCGTGGTCCTCAAGCAACAATGTACTCAGTTCGCCCATGGACTATTCGTCAATATGCTGGTTTTTCAACAGCCCAAGAATCAAATACTTTTTATCGCAATGCTTTGGCTGCTGGTGGCCAAGGTGTATCCGTGGCATTTGATTTAGCTACTCATCGTGGCTATGACTCAGATCATCCACGCGTTACGGGTGACGTTGGTAAAGCGGGTGTTGCAATTGATTCTGTAGAAGATATGAAGATCTTGTTTGATGGGATTCCATTAGACAAAGTTTCCGTTTCGATGACCATGAATGGCGCCGTATTACCAGTGCTAGCTGGCTATATCGTTGCTGGTGAAGAGCAAGGTGTGAAGCAAGAGCAGTTATCTGGAACGATTCAGAACGACATTCTGAAAGAGTTTATGGTGCGCAATACCTATATCTACCCACCCGAACCATCGATACGCATTATTGGCGACATTATCGAATACACCGCCAAGCACATGCCCAAATTTAACTCGATTTCAATTTCGGGTTACCACATGCAAGAAGCTGGTGCTAACCAAGTGTTGGAATTAGCTTTCACATTGGCAGATGGTAAAGAGTATGTAAAAACAGCATTAGCAAAAGGTCTAGATATCGATGGCTTTGCAGGCCGCCTATCTTTCTTCTTTGCAATTGGTATGAACTTTTATTTAGAAGTTGCTAAGTTGCGCGCTGCACGATTGCTGTGGTGGCGGATTATGAAGTCGTTTGAGCCTAAGAACCCAAAGTCTTTAATGCTACGCACCCATTGTCAAACATCGGGTTGGTCATTGACTGAGCAAGACCCCTACAACAACGTAGTAAGAACCACTGTTGAAGCAATGGCAGCTGTATTTGGTGGGACACAATCCTTGCATACCAACTCATTTGATGAGGCGATTGCATTACCATCCGAGTTTTCAAGTCGCATTGCCAGAAATACTCAGTTAATTCTTCAGGAAGAAACCCATATCACTAGTGTTATAGATCCTTGGGCAGGTTCCTACATGATGGAGAGCCTGACTCAAGAGATGGCTGATAAGGCTTGGGAAATTATTCAAGAAGTCGATGCTATGGGTGGCATGACTAAAGCTGTTGAGAGTGGTTGGGCAAAATTGAAGATTGAGGCTTCAGCAGCTGAGAAGCAGGCCAAAATTGATTCTGGTTCAGATGTGATTGTAGGCGTTAACAAATATAAGCTCGAAAAGGAAGATCTCGTCGATGTCTTAATGATTGATAACGATCGTGTTCGTGAAGGTCAAGTTGCACTCTTAAAAGAAATTCGAGCAAAGCGGGATAGTAAAAAAGTAGAGGCCGCATTAGAAGCATTAACCAAAGCTGCGCATGACAATACAGGTAACTTGTTGGAATTGGCTGTAAATGCCATGCGTTTGCGCGCGACTGTTGGTGAAGTCTCTGATGCATTAGAAAAAATTTACGGGCGCCATCGCGCCGATACTCAAAAGGTGACCGGAGTGTATGCAGCTGCCTATGACTCAGCCGAGGGCTGGGAAAAACTCAAAGTAGAAATCGCTGACTTTGCGAAAGATTTTGGTCGTCGCCCGCGTGTGATGATTGCCAAGCTTGGTCAAGATGGTCACGACCGTGGCGCTAAGGTGGTGGCAACTGCCTTTGCTGACTTGGGTTTTGATGTTGATATCGGACCCTTGTTTCAAACGCCTGAAGAATGTGCGCGTCAAGCCATTGAAAACGATGTGCATGCATTAGGCATTTCAACGCTTGCGGCTGGTCATAAAACCTTAGTTCCTGCGATTATTGCTGAGCTGAAAAAACAAGGTTCTGATGACATCATCGTCTTTGTAGGCGGTGTGATTCCAAGACAAGATTACGAATTGCTTTATGAGGCAGGTGTAAAGGGTATTTATGGCCCAGGCACACCAATCCCCGCTTCAGCGAAGGATGTGCTTGAGCAAATTCGTAAATCAGTAAAACCAACTTAAATCGGATCAAATAGCATGCTCCAAGCTGCTGATCAAGTCTTAGTGAATGATCTCACTGGCGCGCCATCGCTTAAACAGCGACGCGCTTTAGCGAAGATTATTACTTTACTTGAATCAACCCGCCTAGACCATCGCAAGCGTGCTGATGAAGTACTCAATACACTCTTGCCTAAAACTGGAAAGTCATTTCGCTTAGGGATCTCTGGGGTTCCAGGTGTAGGTAAGTCAACCTTGATTGAGTCCTTAGGGCTTTATCTTATCCAAAAAGGTCATCGTGTTGCTGTGATGGCAATCGATCCGTCTTCGAGTTTATCTGGTGGATCTATTCTGGGTGATAAAACCCGCATGGAGCGCCTCTCCGTTTTAGAGGATGCCTTCATTAGGCCAAGCCCATCCTCAGGAACTTTAGGTGGTGTTGCAGAGAAAACCCGTGAAGCCATGTTAGTTGCTGAGGCTGCTGGTTTTGACATCATCATTGTTGAAACAGTTGGAGTCGGACAAAGCGAAATTGCAGTAGCAGGCATGACAGACATGTTCTTACTGATGCAACTACCTAACGCTGGCGATGATCTACAAGCAATTAAAAAAGGCGTCATGGAAATTGCCGATCTGATTGCTATCAATAAAGTAGATATTGACCCAAATGCAGCAATGCGTGCGCAATTATTTATTACGAGTTCATTGCGCTTGCTAGGGTTTCAAGGCAATCCAGATCATGCATCTCACGATCAAGAGTTTTGGCATCCAACTGTTATTACGCTTAGCGCACTTGAGGGTAAGGGCATACCTGAACTGTGGGACAAAGTGACCCATTTTGAAAAATTACAAAGAGCGAATGGCAAATTTGAATCCCGTCGCAAACAACAAGCGAGTGCGTGGATGTGGGATCGTATCGATGCTGGGCTAAAAAATGCATTTCGTAACAATGCAGCAGTTCAAGAACTATTGCCAACCTTAATCGCGCAGGTCAATGCAGGAACCATGGCTGCCTCAGTAGCTGCAAGACGCTTACTAGAGTCCATGGGGCATGAATTTTTCTAAGGAGTAGTAAATGAAGGAAATCATTCAACAACTCGAAGCGAAGCGCGAGCTTGCCCGACTAGGTGGTGGACAAAAGCGTATTCAGGCTCAACATGCAAAGGGTAAACTCACTGCCCGCGAACGTATTGAACTTTTGCTTGATGCTGGCACTTTCGAAGAGTGGGATATGTTCGTTGAACATCGTTGTCATGATTTCGGAATGGCCGATCAAACTGTCCCAGGCGATGGTGTAGTCACTGGTTATGGAATGATCAACGGTCGTTTGGTCTTTGTTTTTTCACAAGACTTCACCTTATTGGGCGGCTCTTTATCAGAGGCCCATGCTGAAAAGATCTGCAAGATCATGGATCAAGCCCTTAAGGTTGGCGCTCCAGTTATTGGATTAAATGACTCTGGTGGTGCACGTATTCAAGAGGGAGTCGCTTCTTTAGGTGGTTATGCGGAGATTTTCCAGCGCAACGTGACTGCTTCAGGCGTGATCCCCCAGATTTCCTTGATCATGGGGCCCTGCGCTGGTGGAGCCGTGTACTCACCAGCATTGACCGATTTTATCTTTATGGTCAAAGATAGCTCCTATATGTTTGTGACTGGTCCAGAAGTGGTTAAGACAGTTACGCATGAGGATGTTACTTCTGAAGAGTTAGGCGGCGCAGTGACTCACTCCACCATATCAGGTGTGTGCGATCTCGCATTTGATAATGACGTTGATGCCATCATGATGTTGCGTCGCTTCTTTAACTATCTACCGCTCTCAAACCGCGAAAAGCCACCACTCATTAAAGGCGCTAACCGCACAGAAGAACCCGATTTTTCATTAGATACCTTAGTCCCATCCAATCCAAATCAACCGTATGATATGAAGGAGTTGATTTGCAAGATTGCAGACGATGGTGAATTTTTTGAGCTTCAGCCTGACTACGCCAAAAATATTGTGATTGGCTTTGCTCGTATGGAAGGGCGGTCTATCGGCATCGTAGCAAACCAACCCTTAGTCCTAGCGGGTTGTTTAGACATTAAAGCATCCATTAAAGCAGCGCGATTTGTGCGCTTCTGTGACGCATTCAATATTCCAGTAGTTACCTTAGTAGACGTGCCTGGATTTATGCCGGGTACTGCACAAGAATATGGCGGCATCATTAAGCATGGCGCGAAATTACTCTATGCCTATGCAGATTGCACTGTACCGAAGGTGACATTGATTACCCGCAAAGCGTATGGTGGTGCATATGATGTGATGGCGTCAAAGCACTTACGTGGTGATGTCAATTTTGCTTGGCCTTCTGCAGAAATTGCAGTGATGGGGCCAAAGGGTGCCGTAGAAATTATTTTCCGTGAAGAGAAATCGGACCCACAAAAGATTTCCGCTCGTGAGGCTGAGTACAAAGCGAAGTTTGCCAATCCATTTGTAGCTGGTCGTCGTGGTTATATTGACGACGTGATTCTGCCTCATGAAACACGTAAACGTATCGCCCGCTCCTTGGCAATGCTCAAAGATAAAGAATTGAAGAATCCTGCCCGTAAACACGGCAATATTCCTCTGTGAAGGCGCAAAAGATAATGACTACGAAAATGTTTAAGAAAATATTAATTGCGAACCGTGGCGAGATTGCTTGCCGGGTTATCAAAACGGCTAAGAAGATGGGCATTAAGACTGTAGCAGTCTACTCTGAGGTAGATAAAGAGGCACGTCACGTGCAATTAGCGGATGAGGCTGTATGCATTGGGCCAGCCCCTTCAAGAGAGTCGTATTTGCTAATAGATCGAATCATTCAGGCCTGCAAAGATACTGGTGCAGAAGCAGTGCATCCTGGCTATGGATTTTTATCTGAGAACGAACAGTTCGCTAAACGTTGTGAAGAAGAGGGTATTGTCTTTATTGGACCCAAGTACCAATCGATTGCTGCCATGGGCGACAAGATTGCCTCTAAGAAACTTGCCATAGAGGCTAAAGTCAATACTATTCCGGGCCATAACGAGGCTATTGCCACATCTGAAGAGGCGGTCAAGATTGCTCAAGGCATTGGCTACCCAGTCATGATTAAGGCTTCTGCTGGTGGGGGCGGCAAAGGTTTGCGGGTTGCTTTTAATGATAAAGAGGCAGCAGAAGGATTTGTAGCTTGTAAAACAGAAGCAATGAATAGTTTTGGCGATGATCGCATCTTCATTGAGAAATTTGTTGAAGGTCCGCGTCATATCGAGATTCAGGTATTGGGCGATGCCCATGGTAACTTGGTATATCTCAATGAGCGTGACTGTTCGATTCAGCGTCGTCACCAAAAGGTCATCGAAGAAGCGCCATCCCCATTTATTGATCCTGCTACCCGTAAGGCGATGGGCGAACAAGCCGTTGCCTTAGCACGTGCAGTAAATTACCAATCTGCTGGTACTGTGGAGTTTGTGGTTGGTAAAGATAAGTCATTCTACTTTCTGGAGATGAATACCCGTTTACAGGTTGAGCATCCAGTAACAGAAAGCATTACCGGTCTTGACCTTGTTGAGCAAATGATTCGGGTTGCTGCTGGTGAAAAATTGGCATTCAAACAAGAGGATGTAAAGCTAGACGGTTGGTCAATAGAGTGCCGCATCAATGCGGATGACCCCTTCCGCAATTTCTTGCCCTCTACTGGCCGACTAGTGAAATATCGTCCGCCAGAGTCAGAAAATGGTGTGCGCGTAGACACTGGCGTATATGAAGGTGGTGAGATCCCCATGTATTACGACTCCATGATTGCCAAGTTGATTGTTCATGGCAAAGATCGTACTGAGGCTATTGAAAAGATGCGTGCTGCATTAAATGACTTTGTGATTCGTGGCATTCACTCTAATATCCCTTTCCAGTCTGCTTTGTTGCAACATCCACGCTTTGTGAGTGGTGACTTCACAACCGGTTTTATTGCAGAAGAGTATCCAGAAGGATTCAAGAAGGATTCTGTACAGCCAGCTGATCCTAAACGCTTAGCAGCATTAGCTGCATTTATGCGTTATCGCTACCTTGAGCATATCAAGATGATTGATGGCCAGCTAGCGGGCCATGAAATGATCATCGCCAAGAAGTTTGTTGTCGTAACAGGTAAAAAAACAGGCTCAATGGCTGACCCAATCGAAGTGCCTATTCGTGTTGAACTAAAGGATGGAATTTATTCTGTCTATATCGATGAGGCTGATGGTGTCAGTCGTTATGACATCGTTAGTAACTGGCGACCAGGTCAAATTTGCCTCAATGCAACCATCAATGGCACTCATAAAGTGATAGCACAGGTTGAGCGTCGTGGTGTGCGATACATTTTAGTTTTAGACGGTACTCATTATGAGTGCATGGTTCTGAGCCCATTGGGCGCTGAGCTTCAGCGTCGTATGCCAGTAAAGCTAGCACCAGATACCTCTAAGTTGGTGATGTCTCCAATGCCTGGTCTTTTAACCAAGATCGCAGTCAAAGCTGGCGATACAGTGACAGCAGGACAAAAGCTAGCCTCTATTGAAGCTATGAAAATGGAAAATACTCTTTCTGCGATGCAAGATGGGGTAGTGGCAGAGATCTGCGCTTCTGAAGGTGATAGCCTAGCAGTGGATCAATTGATCATTCGTTTCGAATAAGGAGAAATGATGTCAAATAAACCATTCAAAATTTTAGGTATTCAACAAATTGCTATTGGTGGAGAAAGTAAAGAACGCCTCAAGACTTTATGGGTTGATATGCTGGGCTTTGAATATAAGAGCACTTTTGTTTCTGAGCGTGAAAACGTGGATGAAGATATCTGTGCCATTGGCAAAGGTGTCAATGAAATTGAAGTTGATCTCATGCAGCCTTTTGATTTTGAAAAGAAACCAGCTGTACACCAAACCCCTCTAAATCACATTGGTTTGTGGGTAGATGATCTTCCTAAGGCAGTCGAATGGCTCTCTGCAAAGGGCTTACGTTTTGCTCCTGGGGGGATTCGTAAGGGGGCAGCGGGCCATGACATTACCTTTGTGCACCCAAAGGGGAACGAGGAGTTCCCAATTTGTGGGGAAGGGGTGCTCATTGAGCTTGTTCAAGCACCACCTGAAGTGATTGACGGATTGGGTTCATAATTTGGCTTTCTTAGCAAATTAATCGAGTTCAAATTGACACGTATTCTAGCCATCGACACATCAACTGCTTGGTGTTCGGTGGCTTTATCTTTAGATGACGATGTACCAATATTCCGACATGAGTTGGTAGCGGCTGGCGCTAGCCAGTTATTGCTTCCATGGGTTGAGGAAGTTTTAAGTGAAGCTAATGTAAAACTAGCAGGGCTTGATGCTATCGCCATTGGCATTGGTCCTGGAGCATTTACGGGTATCCGGCTTGGTGTGGCGGTAGTGCAGGGGCTTGCGGTCTCCAATGCTTTACCTGTTTTGCCTATAGTCAGTCTTGATGCTGTAGCAGCACAATTAAGTCACACCTATTCTTTTGAGCAAGCGAAGCCAAAGAACTTTGTCATTGCTTTAGATGCTCGGATGGATGAAATTTACTGGGCTAAGTACGAAACTACTAAAAAATTACCCGTCCGCGTAGGTGAAATCCATCTTTCTAAACCCGAAGAAATTAACCTCCTTGGTATTGAATTTTTAGCTGGAAGTGCCCTAAAGATCTATGGCGAGCGTCTCATGAGCAGCATGACTCAGAAGCTGCCATCAAACTCCCTAGATGCAGAAATTCATATTAATGCTTTAGGTATTTTGGAGCGTGCTAAGCAAATGTGGTCAATGGGCCAGCAATGCCATGTGCAAGATCTAGAGCCCCTCTATATTCGTAATAAGGTAGCCTTAACAACGCAAGAGCGACTTGAAGCATTCAAATAATGTCTGAATCCGTTAATACAAATTCTTCTGCAGAAATAGCTGAACTCTCTTTTTTGCCAATGCAGACTGCAGACTTAGATGCAGTGCTAGAAATAGAATCCGTTTCTCATCTTCATCCCTGGTCTAGGGGCAACTTTACAGATTCCTTGGCGGCTGGGCACTGGGCTTACTGCATTCGTCCGCAGGTAGATCAAGCGATTAAAGGATCCTACTTAGATCCCGCAATACTATGGGCGTACTGCATCCTGTTTCCTGCTGTAGATGAATTACATTTGCTCAATATAACGGTGTCTCCTAAGTTGCGAAAACTGGGACTTGGTTCGCGAATGATGTCAGCAATTGAGGGTGTGGCAGCCCAACAAAAGATGCCTCGAATTATCTTGGAAGTAAGGCCATCTAATATTGCGGCTGTCAGCTTGTATCAAGCATTGGTTTATGAGCAGATTGGAATCAGAAAAAACTATTACCCCTTAGATGCTCAAACAGGCAAGCGTGAGGATGCCATAGTCATGGCCAAATCCATTAAGCTAGAGATATGAGCAATACACATTCAAGCTTCCTCAAAGAAATGGGTATTACCCAGTGGACATCCAAAGAGGACGCTCAAGAGGTATTAGCAGAGCCAAGCCCACAAAATAGGCCGCCACAGGCTAATTGGTGGTTCTTTGGCAATCCGGCCCAAGGTGATGCACAGGTCTTATTTGAGAATGTGATTCGGATATTAGGCCTTAGTCCTCAAGAATGGAGCTGGAAAAGCGCCTCTGAAAATCTCAGTCAACTTGCGCTCCCAAGCAATGGTATGCCGGTAGTTGCAATCGCACTCGGGGGCTCTATGGCCCAAAAAATAACCGGTGAAAGAGATGCTTTGCCGCAATTGCGTGAGACGGTTTTAGCCCTTAACTCTGGCAACGATGAAGAAATCCCAGTCATTGCAACTTTTGACTTGGCTCAAATACTTGCTAAACCACAAGATAAGGCTTTGTTTTGGCAGGATCTATTGCTAGCGAAGTCCGTCCTGCAAAATATTTAGTTAGTCCTAAAGTTAAACCTTGTGCTCTCCAATGAGATGCATTGAATCGTATTCCGCCTGATTCCTAGCATGTCTTTTGATAACTAACCACATAATCAAGCTGACAGTAACTCCAAATCCAATGATGACTGCATAGATTGGAACATCTAACCAAATCAGCAGTGAGTAAATTAAGAGCATCATTAATACAGAAATATTTTCATTAAAGTTTTGTACGGCAATTGAATGACCGGCTGACATCAGAACGTGACCACGATGTTGCAATAGGGCGTTCATGGGAACCACAAAATACCCTGCTAACCAGCCCACTAAAATTAATAAAAAATAGGCAGGCAATAGATTGAGAGAAAGCTCCAATTTACCAATTGTCATGATGGTTGTATTGGGCAGCATATCGGAGTTATAAACAGCCATTACACAGACTACTAAACCCATTGCAATGCCATAGGGCAGAACGTTTAATGAATTACGAAGAGGTATGCGCCAGGCGGCCCATACGGCTCCACCAGCAACGCCTACAGCAGAAATAGCCTGAAGAATAGCGCCTTGAGATAAGCTCATATGGAGCGCAACCTGAGCCCACTTAATCACAATAAATTGCAGGGTAGCGCCAGCACCCCAAAATAAAGTGGTTACTGCTAAAGAGATTTGGCCGAGACGATCATTCCAAAGTGTTTTAAAGCAAACTGAAAAGTCTTTTATTAATTCAATAGGATTCGCTTTTTGAGCAACGTAACGTGCACCTGTGTCTGGAATCTTGAGGTTGATTAGGGCCGCAATGATGTAAATCATCATGATGATCATGATGGCGGATTCAGCAGGTGTATCAACCCCAGTATCGATCGCTGGCATATCTAAAGAGAGTAGACTTTGAGAGACAGTATTGCTAATTAAGACACCACCCAAAACGGTGCCAAGAATAATTGATCCTACTGTGAGGCCCTCAATCCAGCCATTGGCGGCTACTAATTTTTCTGGGGGAAGCAGTTCGGTAAGAATGCCGTATTTGGCTGGTGAGTAGGCAGCCGCTCCTAGGCCAACAATGGCATAGGCAAATAAAGGGTGGCTACCAAATAGCATCACCACACATCCCACAAACTTGATAGTGTTGGTAATGAACATGACATTACCCTTAGGGCGGGAGTCTGCAAAGGCGCCTACAAATGCAGCCAGTACTACATAGGACAATACAAAGAACAATTTAAGTAAAGGGGTCATCCAGGCCGGAGCGTGTAGCTGGGCCAAAAGAGCAATAGCTGCAATTAGGAGGGCGTTATCAGCAAGCGACGAAAAAAATTGCGCCGCCATAATGATGTAAAAACTACGGTTCATTCGTACAATCTAGTCATTCATTCAATTAAAACACGAAAGGAGGGGTGAATATGGGCAGTTCAGCTAATGGCCTGATTAATAGACCAATTTTGGCATCCATTCACACTGATGCCTTTCAGCATAATTTAAACAGAGTTCGTGAACTTGCGCCGCAATCGAAGATTTGGTCTGTTATTAAATCTAGAGCATATGGGCACTCTTTTGAGGCTGCCTTAAAAGGATTGGCTTCTACTGATGGTTTTGCGCTATTAAGCATCCTGAATGCTGCCCGACTCAGGGAGGAGGGTTGGCAGGGTCGAATCCTACTTTTGGAAGGGTTATTTCATGAGAATGAAGTCGCTTTAGCAGAAAAGTTGGCCTGTGATCTAGTCGTCCATTGCGAAGCGCAGGTGCAGTGGCTTGAATCTTATAAGCCCCATAAGCCTATGAATGTGTTTCTGAAAATGAATACCGGCATGAATCGCCTCGGTTTCAAACCTGATGCCTACAGAATAGCATTTCATCGCCTACACGCTGCCGGCTACAAAATGCACCACATGACGCATTTTGCAAATGCTGATCAAGTAGATCGCTTACCAACAGTTGGTAGTCAGCTCGAACTATTTAACGAAACAATTGAAGGCCTTGATGCTCCAACTTCTTTAGCGAACTCCGCAGCCATTCTCTGGCATCGCAATGCATTAGGTGACTGGGTCAGGCCTGGGATCATGCTTTACGGCGCATCACCGACAGGCATTTATGCAGATATTGAGCATGCCCACTTAAAAGCCGTAATGCAACTGCAAAGTGAAATTATTGATACCCAAGACCTTAAAAAGGGAGATCGTGTCGGCTATGGCGGTCGCTATGAAGCTCCTGAAGATATGCGTATAGGTATTGTGGCTTGTGGTTATGCGGACGGATATCCAAGGCATGCCAAAGATGGCACTCCAGTTTGGGTAGGTGATGCAAACCATGGCAATGGAATGATTTGCCCCATCGTTGGTCGCGTATCGATGGACATGTTAACAATTGATCTGCGCCAAGCTCCAGAAGCAAAAATTGGTAGCGTAGTAGAGCTTTGGGGAGATCAAGTTCCCGTTGATAAGGTGGCGCATATGAGCGATACCATTGGGTATGAGCTGCTTTGTGCTCTAGCTCAACGAGTGCCAGTTGTTGTCAAATAGTGTTGAAATAAAAAGCTAACAAATAAAAAACCCCATTCAATTCGAGTGGGGTTTTTCTTTTCTCATGACTTTAGACTGTCGGTATTACCTGTTCCAGATCTGCCACCATTTACGTTCCTTTTGAACACGTTGACCAGTGACCAGCATTTGACTCTCAGGAAAATTCAACTTGAAGACTCGTGCAGTATCGTTACTAAGGTCAACCATACCTAACTTTTCATAGGATTTGTATAGTAAATAGAGTGCTTCTTCCACGGCGGGGGCGCGATCATAGTCACGAATCACCAACTGAGCACGGTTTGCAGCTGCTAAATAGGCGCCACGCTGATAATAAAAACGCGCAACAATGACATCAGCTTCAGCAAGAGAGTTCACGATATAGCGCATCCGATCTAAAGCATCGGGTGCATATTTACTATTAGGGAAGCGCTCTACGACTACCTTGAAAGATTCAAATGCTTCTTTAGCTGCTTTTGGATCACGCTCACTTAAATCTTGCCCTGTAAATTTACCAAGCCAACCCAAGTCATCATTAAAGGTGATTAGTCCTTTGAGATAGTAGGCGTAATCTAAATTTGGACTACCCTGATGCAGTTTGATGAATCGATCAATAGCAACTAGCGCTTGAGTTTGTTCTTGTGCTTTCCAGTAACAATAGGCGGCATTAATTTGTGCTTGCTGTGAATAAGGGCCAAATGGAAAACGTGCCTCTAGTTTGTCAAAGTATTTGCCGCATTTAGCAAAGTCGCCATCATTTAACTTGTCGGTCCCCTCGGAGTAAAGCTTAGATTCAGACCAAATATCGGTATCGTCTTTCTGTCCTTCACTACCTGCGCAACCAGTAAGAATGAGTAAGACAGCCAGGGCTATCAAAAGTAGATAGAAGGGCCCAGATTTAAAAAGAGCAGGCTCTTTTTGTGGGGCAACATTCCCTGTAAGCCTTAAACTGGCGTCTGATATTACGTCGGACATAACTGAAAGGCTCTTTAAGCGTGGCATTGCCGCAAACTCCTGATTCGAATCCTACCGATTATATCGATGAAGAGGATTTCATCTCCCTAGATATTCCTTTAGAAATGGCTGGGGAGAGGCTCGACAAGGTATTGGCAGGGTCTTTACCTGATTATTCCCGTAATCGACTCAAGGCTTGGGTAGAAGCTGGGGCAGTAATGGTGGATGGAAAAGTCACTAAGGCTCGTTATTTGCTCAGGGGTGGCGAGAGCATTAAGGTCTTTCCGCAAGAAATGCCTGAGCAATTTGCCTTTAGCCCAGAAGATATCAAGCTGGACATTGTTTATGAAGATGAAAGCCTCATCGTAATCAATAAGCAGCCAGGGCTGGTAGTCCACCCAGCTGCTGGTAATTGGTCTGGAACCTTATTAAATGGGCTTTTATTCCACTACCCAGAACTCAAATCCCTTCCGAGGGCGGGGATAGTCCATCGTTTAGATAAGGATACTTCGGGCCTGATGGTGGTAGCCCGTTCGGCTCAAGCCCAAACCTCTTTAGTCAGACAGCTACAAGAAAGAACGGTTGGACGTCGCTATTTAGCCTGGGTTTGGGGTGATACGCCAAGTCAAGGCAAAGTATTGGCTTCAGTAGGTAGAGATCAGCGCGATCGTCTGAGAATGGCAGCTGGAAACGCACAAGGAAAGCCCGCGGCAACCTTATATCGAAGACTTGCTAAAGGGGTTTTTAATGAATCAAACGTCGCCTTGCTCGAATGTCGTTTAGAAACAGGGCGTACTCATCAAATCCGAGTGCATCTCGAATCCTTAGGCTTTCCGCTCTTAGGAGATCCTGTTTACCGTAAGAAGACCCCTGGGGTAGCGAAATTACTGCCCTTTGAGCGTCAGGCATTACATGCCTATGCTTTAAGTTTGCAGCATCCGCTAAGTCATCAATGGATGACCTGGTTTCGCTTGCCACCCCCCGATTTAATGGATTTGTTGCCGCAAGTAGGGATGACTACAGAAGTATTACCAAAAGAAGAGGCTTTATTAGCTTCCATCAATAACGATCATCAATCATGAATCTGATTAAGCCAATTTGGCCAGCCCCAGAAAATGTGCGCGCCATGGTCACAACTCGGTATGGCGGAGTAAGCGCTGCGCCTTACGACACTCTCAATTTAGGGGATCATGTTAGCGATCAGATATCCAAGGTGATCGCCAATCGGCAAATGTTGCAAACGCTTATTCCATCAGACCCTATTTGGTTAAAGCAAACCCATGGTATTCAAGTAAGCACGCCAAATAGCCGCTCTGAAGGCTCTAAAAATTCTATTGAAGCAGATGCTGCAGTTAGCAATATTCCTGACGAAGTCTTGGTCATCATGACGGCTGATTGTCTTCCAGTGCTATTTTCAAGCGCTGACGGATCCGTAGTAGGGGCAGCGCATGCTGGCTGGCGAGGGCTATGTAATGGTGTTTTAGAAAACACCGTAAGCGAAATCCTCAAGCTTGCCCCACATGCTCATGCTGCAGATTTAGTGGCCTGGATGGGTCCAGCAATTGGCCCAGAATCTTTTGAAGTTGGCGAGGATGTCGTAGGGCGCTTTGCGGAATCAGGTCTGCACGACACAGCAAAATGCTTCGTACCTCTAGCTAATAAAACTGGCAAGTATTTGGCTGATATTTATCAGCTGGCGCGAGATCGACTTAAAGCGGTTGGCATCCATTCCATCTTTGGGGGCGAGTTTTGTACTGTGAAAGATGAGGAGCGTTTCTTTTCCTATCGTCGTGATGGTGCAACTGGACGATTTGCCTCTCTCATTTGGATTGCTAAATAGCCCCAATCTTGTTCGGGTAAATACTAGCTTAGCCCTATGGCTAGGGTTATTGCGTATAACTTTATAAGCTTTATAGCTCGAGAATGTTCCTAATTAATTGAAGAGACTACTTATGTTTGCAGGTATGAACCCCGGTGCAACGCCATCCTTGGCGCCACACCATATGGCGATGATTCCGTCAGAGCGTTTGGCGGAAATCCAAAAAGAATATTTTGCAGAGTTAGCTCATATTGCAACGAATCCTGAAGCTATAGAAGTGAAGGACCGTCGCTTTGCTGGTAAAGCATGGCACTCTTCTTGGAGCAAGGTCATTGCGGCAACATATTTACTCAACTCAAAACATTTAATGTCTTTAGCAAAAGCGGTGGACACTGACGAAAAGACTAAACAAAAAATACTTTTTACGACTGAGCAAATGATTGATGCGCTTTCACCATCAAACTTTATAGCTACCAATCCAGAAGTTCTTGAAAACATTATTAGCACCCAAGGGCAATCGCTACAGAAGGGAATTGTGAACCTGCTCGGTGATATGAAGAAGGGCAAAGTTTCACAAACCGATGAGAGCGCATTCGAAGTTGGTAAGAATATTGCGACTACTGAGGGTCACGTAGTATTTCGTAATGACTTATTTGAATTAATTCAATACACGCCATTGACTGACACAGTCTTTGAGCGCCCCTATTTAATGGTGCCACCCTGTATCAATAAGTATTACATTTTGGATTTACAGCCTGATAACTCGGTGGTTCGCCATATGGTTTCTCAGGGACACACCGTATTTTTGGTCTCATGGAAAAACCCAGATGCCTCCATGGCAGAAGTCAGCTGGGATGACTATGTGGGCAAGGGCGTCATTAAAGCCATTGAGGTTGTCAAAGACATTGGCAATACCAAGCAAATTAATATCCTTGGTTTTTGTGTCGGCGGCACTCTCACAAGCTCAGCATTAGCAGTGCTAGCTGCCCGTGATGAGCATCCAGTTGCAAGCTTAACTTTATTTACGACCCTATTGGATTTCACGAATACTGGTATTTTGGATGTCTTCATTGATGAAGGCATGGTGGAGATGCGCGAGAACACCATCGGTGGCAAAGGTGGAAAATATGGAATGATGTCGGGCCTAGATTTAGGAAACACCTTTTCTTTCTTGCGGCCCAATGATCTCGTGTGGAATTATGTCGTTGAGAATTACCTAAAAGGAAACTCTCCGCCACCATTTGATCTGCTTTATTGGAACGGTGATTCGACAAATCTTCCTGGCAATATGTACTGCTGGTACTTGCGCCATACCTACCTTCAAAATGACCTTGTTAAACCTGGCAAGCTCACTATCTGTGGAGAAAAGATTGATTTGGGCAAGATCAAGTGTCCAGCCTATATATATGCTTCCCAAGAAGACCATATAGTTCCTTGGCAATCGGCTTATGAGTCGACCCATCTTCTCAAAGGGAAAAATCGATTTGTTCTAGGTGCTTCAGGACATATTGCAGGGGTCATTAACCCACCCGCAAAGAACAAGCGCCATTACTTTGAAAATAACAAGATAGCGGCAACAGCTGATGAATGGTTAGAAGGTGCCAAACAAATTACTGGAAGCTGGTGGCCTAACTATACGCAGTGGCTTGAACAATTTAGTGGTGAGCGAAAACCAGCAAGCACTACATTTGGTAACGCCAAGTACAAAAAAATGGAAGCTGCGCCTGGAGTATTTGTAAAAGAAAAGGCAGTTCAAACAAATTAATTACAGCAACAATTAACGAAGGTTTTTCTAAGGGGAAAGTAATGTCTCAAAAAGTCGCATATGTAACTGGTGGCATGGGTGGTATCGGAACTGCTATCTGCCAACGTTTAGCAAAAGATGGATTTAAAGTGATTGCTGGTTGCGGTCCAAATTCACCTCGTAAAGATCGCTGGATTGGCGAACAAAAGGCCCTAGGTTATGAATTTATTGCCTCAGAGGGCAATGTCTCTGATTGGGATAGTACTGTTGCTGCTTTTGAAAAGGTCAAAGCAGAAGTGGGTCGCGTTGACGTATTGGTCAACAATGCCGGCATTACACGCGATAGCGTATTCCGCAAAATGACACCTGATGCGTGGAAAGCTGTGATTGATACCAACCTCAATTCATTATTCAACGTCACTAAGCAAGTGATCGAAGGTATGGTTGAAAATAACTGGGGCCGCGTTATTAATATTTCTTCTGTGAACGGTCAAAAAGGTCAATTTGGTCAGGCAAATTATTCCACTGCTAAAGCGGGCTTACATGGCTTTACGATGGCCTTGGCACAAGAAGTCGCTACGAAGGGCGTGACCGTCAATACGGTTTCTCCTGGCTACATTGGTACCGATATGGTCAAAGCTATACGCGAAGATGTTCTCGAGAAGATTGTTTCTGGTATTCCAGTCAAGCGTTTAGGAACACCTGATGAAATAGCTTCAATCTGCTGTTGGATTGCTTCTGAAGATGGTGGCTATGCAACTGGGGCGGATTTCTCATTAAATGGTGGTATTCACACTGGTTAATACTGCAATGCAACATTTATAGGCATTGATTAAACACACGCAACACAGCTTATTTAGCTTTACATCATGAAAGAGATAAACTAAGCTGATGTTGCGATGCAGTATTCAGTAAGGAAAAAAATGGTTACGAGAACAAAGCGAGCCGGTGAAGACCGCCTCATCAAGAAATATCCGAATCGTCGTCTTTACGATACCCAAACCAGTACTTATGTCACTCTTTCTGACATCAAAAACTTGGTGATGGCTAATGAAGTTTTTAAAGTCATCGATGCAAAGACCGATGAAGATCTCACTCGTAATATTTTGCTGCAAATTATTCTTGAGGAAGAAGCTGGTGGAGCACCAGTATTTTCTAGCCAAATGCTATCTCAGATCATTCGCTTTTATGGCAATTCTATGCAAGGCTTGATGGGAAATTATCTCGAAAAGACGATGCAATCTTTCGTTGACATTCACAATAAATTGGGCGATCAAACAAAAGGCCTTGGTGCTGGGAGTACGCCTGAGGCTTGGTCACAGATGATGAATCTCCAAAATCCTCTCATGCAAGGCTTGATGGGAAATTACATGGAACAAAGTAAAGATCTATTTGTGAAAATGCAAGAACAATTGCAGGGCTCACAAAATCTTTTTGGTAATTTTCCGTTCAGTCCACAGCCAAATAAATCTGAAAAAGAATAGTTGTGGCTGGAAAAATTGGTTTTATCTCCTTAGGTTGCCCTAAGGCCCTCGTTGATTCTGAGCTTATCCTGACGCAACTGAGCGCTGAAGGATATGAGACTGCAAAAGATTACTCAGGCGCAGATCTCGTTATCGTCAATACCTGTGGCTTTATCGATTCAGCAGTAGAAGAAAGTCTTACTGCCATTGGTGAAGCGCTTGCTGAAAACGGCAAGGTGATTGTGACTGGCTGCTTGGGAGCCAAAAAGAACCCCGATGGCAGTGATCTCATTCAGAGCATTCACCCCAAAGTGCTGGCGGTTACAGGCCCACATGCTACCGCTGAAGTAATGCAGGCCATTCATTTGCACTTACCAAAACCACACGATCCATTTATAGATTTAGTCCCGCCGATAGGAATAAAACTCACACCCAAACACTATGCTTATTTAAAAATATCTGAAGGCTGCAACCATCGTTGTACTTTCTGCATCATTCCCAGTCTTCGTGGCGATTTGGTATCAAGACCCATTGGCGAAGTATTGTTAGAAGCAAAACGTTTATTTGAGTCAGGTGTTAAAGAGTTGCTCGTCGTCTCTCAAGACACTAGTGCATATGGCGTTGACATCCAATATCGCACTGGCTTTTGGGATGGCAAGCCAGTGAAGACTCGCATGTTTGATTTGGTTAACGCCTTAAATCAAATTGCACGTGAGCATCAGGCATGGGTGAGACTGCATTATGTTTATCCCTACCCCCATGTTGATGACATCTTGCCCCTCATGGCAGAGTTTGCCGAACACGGATATGGAGTGCTGCCTTATTTAGATATTCCGCTGCAACACGCCCATCCTGATGTTCTTAAAAGAATGAAACGGCCTGCTAGCGGTGAAAAGAACTTAGAGCGTATCTTGGCTTGGCGCGCTGCTTGCCCTGATTTAGTCATACGCAGTACTTTTATTGCAGGATTTCCTGGAGAGACAGAAGCAGAGTTTGAGTATTTACTCAATTTCTTAGATGAGGCGCAAATTGATCGCGCTGGTTGCTTTGCTTATTCAGCGGTCGATGGTGCTACAGCCAATCAATTAGAAAATCCCGTCCCTGGCAATATTCGGGAAGATCGTCGTGCACGTTTTATGGCAAAAGCAGAGGCAATTTCCATTCAGCGGCTGACTAAAAAAATAGGTAAAAGGATCCAAGTACTGATTGACCGGGTCGACGAGTCGGGTGGAATTGGTAGAACTATTGGTGATGCCCCTGAAATTGATGGCTTGGTAAGGGTTTTGCCAGCAAGTAAACCCTCTAAACGCTATCGTGCTGGGGAAATTATCCGAGCAACCGTGATTAGCTCCCAAGGGCATGACCTCATCGCACAAACGTGATGCCTAACGTGGCGGATTAGCCTTAAAGCTAATGTGCTAGATGAATTCAATCTTAAGGCATGCTTTTCATTCAAAATAGGGAAGACCCTATGTATGTGAATTGATAAATTTAGATTAATGTTACAAGGTTGTTAAAAAATAGAAATATTAAAAAATATATTAATTGGGAGACAGAGTGAAAAATCACTTCAATATTTATTATGGCGCTATCGGTAGGAAGGCCTTTGTCCTTGCACCGATTGCTTTTGCAGCTCTGATGACTGCTTGCAGTGGTGGCGGCGACAGTAGCACATCTACTACAGCAACACCGACGCAATCTGCATTGTTGCCGGTTCAATATGCAGCCCCTTGTCCTATTACCAGCTCTAGCATTGATTCCTTGGTCACTAAAGGTACTGGATTAGCATTTAATGGCGCTACATTTGGAAATGTGGGCACTTATACCTATATCCTGGCAGAGGCAACCGGAAAAGTGTCAGCCACTGATAAATGTGCATCTACTATCGTTGATCTAAAAAATTCTGGTGATAGCGCTGGAAATGTTTCCTACAAGTTTGACGTGATCGTCTTAATGCCAACTGACGCTGCCAAAGCCAGTGGAAGCTTGCTGTATATAGTTAATAATCGCTCGAATACCAGCTCATTTGAGGCATTGAATGATGGATCATCTAACGATCTGTTTACTAATGTGGCTCCCGTTATTCCAACTACTGCAACTGCTGCAACTGCAGGTACTGGTGCAGGAAGTGCTTATTTGATGAAGCAGGGCATGACTGTTGTCTTTTCAGGATGGCAGGGTGACCGTCCGCAAACTTTGAATGTAACAAGTGCTTCTATTAGTAGCACTAGTAAGTGGTACTTACCTGGAATGACTTTGCCGGTGGCTACTAATAGTGGTGCATCTATCACTGGCACTGTTCAGGATGAGTTCATTGCGGACTCTGCAACCTTAACAAATAACTTGTTGGGTACTTATTACAAGAAAGCTCCAGGAACTTCAGCAACCTTAACGATTCAAAAGACTGCGACCTCTACGCCGATTACAGTCGATTCCTCCTATTGGACATACACTGCTGGAAGCGCAACCGCTGAAGGTGGAAATACCACCGCAACTGGTTATGGTTATGTCACCATTGATCGCACGAAGGTTATGGCTGATAAAACATTGGCAGATGGTCTCGATGCGGGTCTTGATAATGGTTCCATTTACCACTTTAACTACACCGCAATTGATCCTCGGCCGATTGGTCTTGGCTTCTTAAGCGTAAGAGATCTGATTTCTTACTTTAAGAATGGAACCAAAGATACGCAGGGCAATCCAAATCCGCTCGCTGGACGTGTTAAGTACACATTAGCGACTGGAATCTCTCAATCTGGTCGTTTCCTCAGAGACTTCCTGTGGCAAGGCTTTAATACTGACGCTAACTCTAAACAAGTCTTTGATGGCATGATGCCTTTGGTAGGTGGTTCACGTAAGACCTATACAAATTATCGTTGGTCTAAACCCGGAGATTACTCTCGTCAGCATGAGACTCATTACACGCCTGGTGACCAATTCCCATTTGCTTACACAACCATCACCGATCCAATCACTGGCAAGACTGATGGACTGCAAAAGTTATGTACTCAAAACAATACCTGTCCTAAAGTTTTCCAATATGACAGTCCAATTGAATTTGGTGGCGCAAGGGCCTCTCTGACAGTTACCGATGGTCAAGGAAAAGATATCGATATTCCAACGAATGTTCGGATGTTCTATGCCGCAGGAACATCCCATGGTCCGACCGTCTTAGCTAATAATGCTGCTACGCAGAAGGATTATTCTATTGATAGGGCAGTTGCAGCTACTGCAGTATCAAGCTCGCCAGGAGCTTTGATAGCTAGTTCTGCCTTGTTCAGAGCTTTAATCTCGAATTTGGATGGCTGGGTAAGGGGTACTGCAACACCATTAGCTAGTAGCTATCCTATGGTTTCTGACAAAACGATGGCAGTTCCAACATCATCTCCAAGCAGTCTTGGAGCACCGGATTTATCGGGACTAGGATTAAGCTTCAATGGTGTATACAACACATTGAGCGTTAATGATGAGTCAGTGATTCCATCAATTCCTTCCACTAAGTTCTACACAGTGCTATTACCAACTTCTGATGGTCAGGGCAATGATAAAGGTGGCGTGTTGATGCCTGATTTGGCTGTGCCTATCACAACCTCAAAAGGCTATAGCGTGCGTAAGTCAGGCTTTGTGGCTGGCGACCAAAATGGCTTGAGCAGTTCGCAATTAGCCTTTGCAGTATTGACTTCTGCGAAGAGTACATCAGATCCTAGGCAGAGTGTTCAACAGCTCTACACCAATAAAGCTGGCTATCAGGCAGCATGGAATGCAGCAGTGGATGCATTAGCAGCTAAGAAACTATTATTGTCTGATGATGTCACTGAGTACAAAAATAGGGTGCAAAACCAAAATGCACAAACTACTTTTACATTGCCTTAATTTAGTAATACCTTTTCAATCTGAAACCCCTTGGTTTAAAAACCAAGGGGTTTTTTCTTTGTTTCTAGTTAAATTGGCCTCTAAATGCTTGTTAGACTAATAAAATAGCCCTCATTTGCATTAGCCCAAGGGCATGACCTAATAGCCGAAACTGGAAGAATATAATAAAAATGATGATTGTATTGTTAATTAAGCCTATTTTTGGGCTTTGCTAAGGGGATTTATATGAGTCGTGACGTCGTTGTCTTAAGTGCAGTTCGTTCCGCAATTGGCGCCTTCAATGGGTCACTCAGTAGCTTTGAGCCTTCTGAGCTCGGCGGCATTGTGATGAAAGAGGCGGTTGCCCGCTCTGGCGTTGATCCTGCATTGATTAATTACGTCACTGTTGGCAACACTATTCCAACAGATAGTCGTTACGCTTATGTAGCTCGTGTAGCAGCAATTCAGGCTGGCTTGCCAATGGAATCTGTAGCCATGGCATTGAATCGTTTATGCAGCTCAGGTTTACAAGCAATTGTGACTACTGCACAGCAAATTATGTTGGGTGATTGTGATTATGGTGTTGGTGGTGGCGTAGAAGTAATGTCACGTGGTATGTACGGATCTCCTGCATTGCGCAGCGGAGCACGTATGGGCGATACCAAAATGCTCGACTTGATGGTTGCTGTATTGACCGACCCATTTGGTGTTGGTCATATGGGTGTTACTGCCGAGAACCTGGTTGAAAAATGGAAGCTGACACGTGAAGAGCAAGATGCTCTTGCAGTCGAGTCCCATCGTCGTGCTGCTCATGCGATCAAAGAAGGCCGCTTTAAGTCACAAATTGTTCCAATTACCATCAAGTCTCGTAAGGGCGATGTGGTGTTTGATACTGACGAGCATTGCAAACCCGATACCACTATGGAAACTCTGGGCAAGATGAAGGCTGTGTTCAAAAAAGAGGGCGGATCTGTGACTGCTGGTAATGCCTCTGGTATTAACGATGGTGCAGCATTTTTTGTTTTGGCTGATGCTGAAACAGCAAAGAAGGCCGGTCACAAACCAATCGCACGACTAGTATCTTATGCAGTAGCTGGCGTACCTAACCACATCATGGGCGAAGGTCCTATTCCTGCAACCAAGCTTGCACTTGAACGTGCTGGTCTGAAGTTAGATCAAATGGATGTGATTGAGTCTAATGAAGCATTCGCTGCTCAAGCTTTGGCTGTAACAAAAGGCTTAGGCTTAGATCCAGCTAAAACTAACGTGAATGGAGGCGCAATCGCTTTAGGTCATCCAATTGGTTGTTCCGGAGCTGCTATTGCCACTAAGGCGATTCATGAGTTACAACGTGTTCAAGGTAAATACGCATTAGTAACAATGTGTATTGGCGGTGGACAAGGTATTGCGACTATTTTCGAGCGTATGTAATCGTATAGCTAAGAAATGAGTAGCAAAGCAGCATCCAAGCCGACTCGGTCAAAAGCCGCGTCGGCTTTTTCTATAACGGTAGGTTTTGCTTTATAAGCAATGCTGATGCCAGAGCCATTCATCATGATGAGATCATTCGCACCATCTCCAATCGTGATTGCGTTTGCTTTGGTGCATCCTAATGCGCTACAAGCTTGATCAAGATAGGCTGCTTTAGCTAAGCCATCCACAATCTCTCCAAGCACCTTGCCCGTCAGCTTGCCATCGATGATTTCAAGTGTATTGGCTTGTGCTTGCTTGAAGCCCAATCGCTGGCGCAGTTTTTCTGTGAAGAAGGTAAAGCCTCCAGAAACAAGGAGGGTATAGAGTCCACGCTGATTGGCGCCGGCTAATAACTCTATGGCCCCTGGATTGGGCTGTAAGCGCTCACGATAAACGGCTTCAAGCGTGTCTGCTGAGATGCCCTCTAATAAGGCAACACGACGACGAAGGCTCTCTTGAAAATTCTTGATTTCTCCACGCATCGTTGCTTCGGTAATTTGAGCGACAGCTGCTTTTTTACCGGTGAAGTCAGCTATCTCATCAATGCATTCGATATTAATTAAGGTGGAGTCCATGTCCATCGCCAGAACTTTAATATCAGTCGACTCAAGATCGGCATTTAAAAAACAGAGATCACTATTAAATCCAGCCGCAATAGAACGCAGACTCTCCCGTTGAGTTACATTTAATTGCTCACTGGATTCCCAGCGTTCCAAATAGTATGCGCCATTCGATGTTTGGCCGCCAATGGTGTGAAGCTTTATTCCAAGTTTGATCGCCCGATCTTTTAATTGAAAGACGAGTTTTTCAGAGATAGGCTCTCTAGAGAGGGCAATAAGGCTTAACTTATTCATGGTTTTAATCATAATGGGGAACGATTAATTTGCCTTTGCAGGGGTCAGCATTGCTGATTCGTTCAAGCGCCTTAATACTTGCCTAATGGCATCTAAACGTTGTTCTAGCTTTTCAAATTCCCGGTCTTTCTGGGGAAGCACTTTGAGCTTATCTTGTCCATTAAGCTGTATCTGTTTTGAGCTCTGAATAAGTTGAATGATTTTTAATGGATCAATGGGTGGATTAGGAATAAATTGAATCTGAATCGATGCTGGGGTCGCATCAATTATCTTGATCCCAAAGCCAGTCATTTCTAGGCGCAGGCGATGAGTTTCATAAAAAGATTTCGCTTGATCGGGAAGATCTCCAAAGCGATCTACTAATTCTTCGCGTAATCCCATGAGTTCTGAAAAATCATTGGTACCTGCAAAACGCTTATAAAGGGATAGGCGCTCATGAACATCTGGGCAGTAGTCACTTGGAAGAAGTGCGGGAACACCCAGATTGACATCCGTAGTTGCTTGCAAAGGCGAGAGTAAATCGGGCTCTTTGCCACTGCGCAAAGCCTTCACAGCTCTATTGAGCATTTCTGTATAGAGCTGAAACCCAATTTCATGAATCTCACCAGACTGCTTATCGCCCAACACTTCACCAGCACCCCGAATCTCTAAGTCATGCATAGCTAAATAGAAACCAGACCCAAGCTCTTCCATGGCCTGAATAGCATTGAGGCGCAATTGAGCTTGTTTACTCAGTGCCTCAGGATCAGGAACGAGGAGGTAAGCATAGGCTTGGTGATGGGAGCGACCAACCCGACCTCGCAATTGATGTAATTGTGCAAGACCAAACTTATCAGCACGATGCATGATGATGGTATTGGCAGTTGGCACGTCAATACCTGTTTCAATAATCGTTGTACATAGCAAAATATTTGTTCGCTGGGTAACGAATTCACGCATTACAGATTCAAGTTCGCGCTCATGCATCTGACCGTGTGCAACGCTAATACTTGCTTCTGGAATCAATTCCTGTAATGCATGTTTTCGATTCTGAATTGTTTCAACTTCATTGTGAAGAAAATAGACTTGGCCACCGCGCTTAATCTCACGAAGTACTGCTTCACGAATGACACCATCACCTTCACGGCGTACAAAGGTTTTAATCGCTAGGCGTTTCTGTGGGGCGGTCGCAATGATGGAAAATTCGCGTAAGCCCTCCATCGCCATGCCCAATGTTCTTGGGATTGGGGTGGCCGTCAAAGTGAGGATATCTACCTCAGCACGTAAGGCTTTAAGGGCATCTTTTTGACGTACGCCAAAACGGTGTTCTTCATCCACAATCACCAAACCAAGGTTGGCAAACTGGGTTTCCTTAGAGAGTAATTTATGTGTACCAATGATGATGTCAGCATCGCCTTTAGCAATGGCCTCTAATGCGGCATTAATTTCTTTAGTAGTTTTAAAGCGCGAGAGTTCAACAATACGCACAGGCCAATCTGCAAAGCGATCTTTCCAGGTGGAAACGTGTTGTTCAGCTAACAAGGTAGTGGGCGCCAGAATAGCTACTTGTTTTCCACCCATCACAGCAACAAAACTCGCTCGAAGCGCCACTTCTGTTTTACCAAAACCAACGTCACCACAAACGAGTCGATCCATTGGTGTGCCACTCGTCATATCGCCAATGACTGCAGCAATGGCATTGGCTTGGTCTGGAGTCTCTTCAAAGCCAAAGCTTTCTGAGAAAGCAGCATAGTCGTGAGCGGAAAATTCAAAGGCATGACCTTTGCGAATCGCTCTTGCAGCATATAGCCCCAGGAGCTCCGCAGCAGTATCTCTAATTTGCTGAGCTGCTTTACGTTTGGCCTTATCCCACTGACCCGATCCGAGTTGATGCAGTGGTGCAGAGTCGGGGTCGGAGCCGGCATAACGAGTAACCATTTGCAATTGCTGAACTGGTACGTACAAAGTGGCATCGCGTGCATATTGAAGATGCAAAAACTCTTCAAATATTGGCGCTTCCTTGGCAGGAGCTAAATTCAGCAACACTAAACCTTGATAACGACCAATGCCATGTTCGGCATGAACTACGGGGTCGCCAATTTTCAGTTCCGATAGATCCTTAAAGAGCATGTCAGGATCGGCACTCTCCGTTGCTTTCCCTTTGCGGCGTTGTCTTGCCGTCGAGGTGAATAACTCTGCCTCAGTAACGATGATGAGATTTTGGTCCAGCCAAGAGAAGCCATTAAAGAGTGGAGCAGTCGTTAATCCGAATTGGGAATCGCTCTTAATAAAGTCAGCAATCGTTTCAAAGCCCTCTGGCTTGAGCTGATAGAGCGGTTTGCCATCTTGGCCAGCAACGGAATTGCTCTCGTCCAGTAGCTGTCGAATAGATTCTTTGCGCCCAGCACTGTCACTGCAAATTAGAACGCGCACTTTTTCACTTGAAACTAATTTTCGCAAATTCGTTATTGGATCCGCATCTTTACGATGTACTGCAATATCGGGCACCTGAAGGAACTGAGGGGCTTGTGAAGTCTCTTTTTCTAAAACCAAACGCGCATTTGGTTTTGCTGTTGAGAAAAATTCATCAACATCAAGGAATAGTTCTTTTGGTTGAAGAATAGGGCGATCGAGATCATGTTTTAGAAACTCATAGCGAGAAAGTGTGTCTTTCCAAAAGCCACGGATTGCTTCCTCGATATCCCCAGTACTCACAATCCAAACTGGATCACCAGATCTTGGGAAGTAATCAAATACACTTGATTGCTCTTCAAAGAACATGGGTAAATAAGACTCTATTCCTGCGCTAGGTATTCCTAAGTTGGCATCCTTATAAATAGAGCAACGGGTAGGATCACCTTCAAACACTTCACGCCAGCGACCTCTAAAGGCCGTACGTGCCTCATCATCAAAAGGAAATTCATGCCCAGGAAGTATCCGCACTTCTTTAACTGGATAAAGACTTCTTTGGGTATCTGGATCAAAAGATCGTATTTGCTCAATTTCATCACCGAATAAATCTAAGCGATAAGGAAGGTTCGATCCCATCGGAAATAAATCAATGAGTCCGCCACGAATACTGTATTCACCAGGTCGCATGACTGCACTTACGGGATCGTAGCCAGCTTGTTGGAGTTGAAGCTTTAGAGCTGCTTCGTTTAGCTTATCGCCCTGACGAAAGAAGAAGGTATGGCCAGACAAGAAGTTAGGCGGACCCAATCTTTGTAGTGCTGTAGTAACGGGAACTAAAACAATATCGCAGCTACCGTTCAATAATTCATAAAGAGTAGCTAAACGTTCGGAGACCAAGTCCTGGTGCGGGGAAAAATGATCGTAAGGAAGTATTTCCCAATCTGGCAAAAGACGGGTCTTTAGACTAGGTGCAAAAGCAGGAATTTCTTCTAAAAGACGCTGGGCTTCTTGTGCCTGAGCGCAGAAGATCACCATGACCGAAAAGTCGTTTCGATAGCGCAGGGCCGTCTGAGCTATCAAGGCTGCATCAGCCGAGCCTACTAACCCTGAAAAGGTAAAGCGCTGCCCAGCCCGCAGGGCGGGTATGGGGGGTGCTAGATTTAATGCATCAGACATCTGTGCTCATTATAGAATCAGGTATGAGCCTTGGAAATCAATCAATGAAGAAATGTCATGCTCTTTTGCCAACTGCAGGCACCGGATCTCGCTTAGGTGGTGATTTGCCCAAACAGTTCCAGAAGCTTGCTGGTAGACCGATGCTGGCCTACGCTATAGATGCCTTCATGCAATCTCCGCTCATCGAATCCATTTGGATTGGCGTATCTCCAGGATTTATAGATAACCCAATCTTAAACAGTCTTGCCAAGGGAGTTAAGCCCATTCATTTTTTGCCAACGGGCGGCCCTACACGTCAAGAAACTGTTCGTAATACTTTGGCAGCCCAACTGAAGTCTGGAATCTCTTCCGATGATTGGATCTTGGTACACGATGCAGCAAGACCAGGTATCACGCCTGAACTGATTGAAAAATTAATTACCTCAGTGCAAAACTCTGATTCGGGTGGTTTATTGGCTGTTCGTTTGGCTGATACCTTAAAGCGAGCTGATCTTGATTCGGCGATTGCCGGCAATATACCGCGTATAGAGAAAACCATTCCACGAGAGCATTTGTGGCAAGCTCAAACACCACAAATGTTCGAGCTTCAAAAACTCCATAGCGCTCTTGAGGATGCCATTCGATTAGAGGCTGATGTGACTGATGAGGCCAGTGCTATGGAATTGGCTGGTTCCAAGCCATTATTGATAGAGGGTGCTACCAGAAACTTTAAGGTTACCCATCCTGCCGATTGGGATTTAATGCAATTACTGTTGAACTCAGCTACTAAATAAATAAAGAATTCTTATGACACAAAGTAACACTCATATTCCGCAGTTCCGCATTGGACAGGGTTATGACGTTCATGCGCTCGTGGCTGAACGTAAGTTGATTCTGGGTGGTATCCACGTCCCATATGAAAAGGGATTGTTGGGTCACTCAGATGCTGATGTCTTGCTGCATGCGCTAACCGATGCCTTACTGGGAGCTGCTGGATTGAATGATATTGGACAGTTATTTCCTGATACTGATCCTGCTTACAAAGATATGGACAGCCGAATCTTGCTAAGGGCAGCCCTCCAAAAGGTTCAGGCAGCTGGCTTTCAGATTGGAAATGTCGATGCCACCATCATTTGTCAAAAGCCCAAATTAGCTGATTTTTTGCCTGAAATGGTCAGAAACATCGCTGCCGACCTCATGGTTACCCCCAGCCACGTGAACCTCAAGGCTAAAACCAACGAATCCTTAGGTCACCTCGGGAGGGGTGAGGGCATTGCGGTACACGCCGTAGCTTTGCTCTACAAGGCCTAAAGATCCTATAAAACCCCAAGCATTGTAGAATTACGCTCTTTAGAGTGAAGTTTAAGCTTGGCAGTGTTTGCGGATATTCGCGAGGATGGCGAAATTGGTAGACGCACCAGGTTTAGGTCCTGACGCCAGAAATG